>ERZ780028.398-NODE-398-length-16174-cov-7.334202_pt1 | contig 16174 bp, 9 predicted proteins | sample MGYA00511859_ERZ780028 | MGnify/ENA primary metagenome ERZ780028 (study PRJEB29588, sample SAMEA2152254) | human gut metagenome | biome: human gut; feature: human-associated habitat; material: faeces | place: Denmark | collected 2008/2010 ...
CGCTTTTCCCTCGCCCCACAAATGTTTACCATCGACGAAAGAAATAGAGTTGATGACAAAATGGCAATGCAGGTGCTTTGTGTTCAGATGGGTTGTCACAACAACCTGAAATCTTTTACCCCACACTTCATTTGCAAATTCCATTCCGATTTTCTGTGCCATCTCAGGAGATATATCTGTTTCCTTGAAACTCAAATATCCGTGGTAGGCTTGGATACCTTCTGTCTTTTGGTACTGTTCCTTAACCGTTATAAACTGGTCACGGGCAATCGCCACATTACAGTTGATACCCTCAACATAAAATTCTCGCTCTGTTTTTTCTTCGTCCTTTGCATAAGCAATAACATCTGCAAGAGCCTGATACTGTTCCTTTGAAAACTCCCTTTTGATTTTGGCAGAAGTCTTTTCGGGATTGGTCGCATAGTCAATGACCTGACCGAGCCTTTCTGTTACCGACCACAACTTTGTTACTGCCATTTCATTTCGCTCTGATTTGGACGAAGATATGTCCTCTCAATCTCTGACTGGAACTTATTCCACTTTGCAGCTTCATTCTTCAGCATAGGTGCGTCAATAAAACCAAGTGTATTCGCTTTGGCAGCAAGCTGATTGATGTTATTACCGATAGAGGAAAGTTCCCTCATCACATCATAGAAACGGTCATCGGGTTTCTCTTTCGGTTCGTAACCTCTGATAAGTAAACGGATAAGTCCTGCTTCGGAAAGACAAGCCTTCTTTGCCTTTGCTGCCAAGTCCTGTGCTTCCTTGCGGTTAAAGCGTACAATCTTCTGAATGTTTCTCTTTCTCATAATCGGTATCTTCCTTTCTCTTTACTCTGCAATCTTTGTTAATCTGGAATAAGCACATCATCGTAACGCCAAGACAACTGCCGAGCAGTGTCCCGGCGGCGATAAGTAATAACTCTCTCAAATCAAGTTCTCCTTTCTCACGGGGTATTAGGGGCAACCCCTAACGAGCCTTTTACCGTTTGGGAAACTGTGTTTATCCAAATGGTCTGCTCGCTAAGATTAAACATCTCCTCTGGGTTGCCCCGTTCTCAGGCTACTATCTCTCATAATCCTTTGATTTCGGCTTAAAAGATTCAGCCACGATATTGCCGCCCACTTCCTTAGAAAAGCGTTCAGGATACTTGAACTGTTCCTTATACTTCTTCATCATATCGTCCGGCAAGCTCTGAAAGCTCTCACTCTCAGGCGGTGCATAACAGATAAAGAACTTGCCGCAGATAATATCAACCATCTCTTTCTTATCGTTGTCCTGCACATAAACAGCACGATTAAGCGGAAGTCCTCTCATCTTTCCTTCCTCATTACAGATGATTGCAACGTCATCATCAAAGGGCATATATTCCTCAATATCCCCGCCGACAACCTCCTGCATTGCTTCCAGACTGTCGTCGATTACAATTTCCTTCGGGTACTTTTCCGGTTCTACCAAGAGAACTTTAATCTTTGTATCATTCATCGTTCTTCATTCCTTTCGTGTGTTTTTTTATTGTAAATTCCCATCCGCATACAAAGAAAATCATTGAAGTCCTTACCTGCTTTTGGTGGTTCATCAACGATTTCATACTTATCCGGCAGAATGGTTTTTAAGGTCTGTGCTGCCTTTCTGCCCGCTATATCATTGTCAAAATGGATACGGATTTTCCTGACAGATGGGTTACTGCCAAGATACTTTTCCAGTGCAATCGGCACTTTACTGTCCTCAATTTTCTTTGCCGGAGAATACACCCCAGACAGCGAAACAAAGCTCATTTCTTTCCAATCCTGCCCGTTCAGCTTCGCAAGCGTGGCATAGGATAACAAGTCAATGGCACACTCAAAGAGGTGTACTTCCTCCAAGTTTTCCTTACCAAGCCGAAAAGAATAATCTTTTTTACTGCCACTGCAATCGCCCATAATCCTACGCTTATTCGTGGAACGGTAGGCTGCATATTTTGGTTCTTTCTTCTCGTCATAGCCTACAAACACAACATTGTGATACGGCAGACTCTCAAAGATAAGGTCATTGGAAATACAGTAATTGATGATTTCAAAATCTATTCCTCTCCCGAAAAGATACTCTGTAATCACTCTGTTGGAAGCACATTTTTCAGGGAGAAGAAGTGGTTTGTTTTCCTCTTTTGACTGTGGCTTTTCATAGACTGGAGCCTGAATCGCTGTGTGTCCGATAATGGTTTCCACCGCTTCAAGGAAGCTGTAACCTTTGACCTTAATCAGATAATCCAAAGCACTCCTGCCGCCAATACCTCTCGACCACCATATCCATTTCCCATTTGAAATCTTCAAACTGTCGTGGGTTCTGGTGCAATAGGTGTTACCTGAAAACTTAACCAGCTCATACGGTTCATAATTTCTCAGGTAGGTTAATAAGTCCATCTGCTTCGCCTGAATGATTAACTCAGGTGCGATAAATGGCATATCGACCACCGCCTTTCTGTTTATCTCTCATACGATTTCTCCTTTCTGCCGCCGACTGCTTCGCCCTCATCAGGCTCTCCGCCGACAATCTCACTTTCCTTTTTATCCATATTGAGCAGGATATTCAGCTCATCAAGTCGAGCAGTTTTTGCCCTCAATTCTTCCTCTTTGGCAAACGGCTTTTCGATTTCCTGCTTCGCTGTTTCAAACTGCTTTTCCGTATTTTCAAGGCTGTTTTTCGTATCAGCAAGTGCTTCTTCAAAGCGTTCAATGCCGTTATCTATTCTCACGATATTACCGTGAGAATCATCGCCAAGCGGTACATCTCTGCTTGTTTCGCCTTTTAATTTCACAACATAATTACGCTGCACCGTATCAAAATACAGTTCCATTTGAAAGCCACGGTACTCGCCAAGTGGTATCGCATCGGGACTGTTCATTGACTTGCAGGCATTGATGATTGCCTGACCTGCTTCGGCTTTTTCGGAATAAGAAACACCCGATACCATCATTCCAAGCGGCTGCTCGTCTATCGGTTTCGGGTGTAATTTTGCTGTTTCAACATCTTTTGTAAGTCCCTCTACACGGGATTTCAAGTAAGCAATCTGTTGTGGGTAGAACTTGATGACCTTATCTTCCAGTCCGTATTTCTCCGATAAGAAATTGGATTTTAACATCTTTAGCTTCTGCACCTGAATGTCTAAGTCCATCTTTTCTTTGATATATGGATTGCCTGTTGCAAGCATTTTTATCTCCGCATAGGACAGTGCTGTTTCATCAATATCCTCTGCCGACCTGACCGGAGATTTGCTCGTCATAATCTGACTTGCGAACTTCTGCTTACCTTCCACAAGCTGATAGAGGTATGCATCAAAGGTCTGCTCTGTTACATAGCGGTAAATATCTACCTGCGGATTTTCATTGCCCTGACGGACAATTCTACCGGAACGCTGCTCCAAATCTGAAGGTCGCCACGGACAATCCACGTCGTGAAGTGCGATAAGTTTGTCTTGCACATTCGTTCCTGCTCCCATCTTCTGAGTAGAGCCGAGAAGCACTCTGACTTCTCCTTTGCGGGTCTTTTGGAACAGTTCTTTTTTCTTCATATCCGTGTCGGCTTCGTGTATGAACTTCACTTCACTTTCAGGAATACCTCTCTCAATCAGCTTTTTCCTAATGTCGTTATAGACGGAAAATGTGCCGTCATTCTTCGGCGTGGAAAGGTCACAAAACACAAGCTGTGCTGATTTCTTGTCGGCATTTTCTTTCCATATCCGATAGATGTTATCGACGCAGGCATTGATTTTACTGCCCTCAAAATCAGGCAGCATATCATTGAGCATACGCTGGTCAAGAGCCAGTTTTCTTCCGTCATTCGTGATTTTCAGCATATTATCTATGCTTGAATCCACACCGCCGCCACGCACCTGCTCGGCTCTCTCTGCAAGGGAAGCAACCATTTCCTTCTGCATTTCCGACGGCTTTACTGCAATGTTATGGTACTTTGCTTCCGGTACTGGCAGGTTCAACATATCCGCTGTCTTAATGTCCGCTATCTCCTTGAACATCGCCATTAGTTCAGGCAAGTTATAGAATTTTGCGAACCTTGTCTTTGCTCTGTATCCTGTTCCTTCCGGTGTAAGTTCCACTGCCGTAATGGTTTCTCCGAAAGTGGAAGCCCAGGCATCAAAGTGCTGCAACCCATTTTTCACAAGCGTGCTGTACTGCAAATATCGCTGTATCGTATAGAGTTCCACCATACTGTTTGAGATAGGTGTACCCGTTGCAAATACGGTTCCTCGTCCTCCGGTAATCTCGTCAAGGTAACGACACTTCATAAAGAGGTCGGAAGATTTCTGTGCTTCCGTCTGTGCGATACCGCCCACATTACGCATTTTTGTATAAAGATAAAGGTTCTTGTAATAATGGCTTTCATCAACAAAAAGCCTGTCTACACCAAGTTCCTCAAAGGTTACAACATCATCTTTTTTCGTCTGGTCATTGAGTTTATCAAGTTTCTGCCTGATAGATTTCTTTGACTTTTCAAGCTGCTTTATGGAGAAGTTTTCCCCTCGGTTTCGCTTGAGTTCCGCAATTCCTCCGGTTATCTCCTCAAGCTGCTGTTCTAAGATTGCCCTCTGTCTTTCAATGGACATCGGGATTTTTTCAAACTGTGAATGTCCGATGATAACTGCGTCATAATCTCCAGTTGCAATCCTGCCGCAGAACTTTTTACGGTTCTTGGTTTCAAAATCTTTCTTTGTTGCGACAAGAATATTCGCCGCCGGATAGAGCTGCAAATACTCAGCCGCCCATTGTTCGGTCAAGTGATTTGGTACAACAAACAGTGACTTGTTACAAAGCCCAAGCCTTTTCGACTCCTGTGCTGCCGCCACCATTTCAAAAGTTTTTCCTGCTCCGACTGCGTGTGCAAGAAGCGTATTTCCTCCGTAAAGGATATGGGCAACTGCATTTTTCTGATGTTCCCTGAGTTCAATTTCAGGGTTCATACCATTGAAGATGATATGACTTCCATCATACTCACGAGGTCTGACGCTATTGAATTTCTCATTGTAGGATTTGCAAAGCCTTTCCCTTCGTTCAGGGTCAGACCATATCCAGTCCTGAAATTCCTGCTTAATCATTTCCTGCTTCGACTGAGCAATCGCTGTTTCCTTTTTATTCAGGACAGCCTTTTTCTTTCCCTCATCATCTTCGATATAATCAAAGATACGCACATCTTTTAAGTTCAGCGTTTCCTCGATAATCTTATAGGCATTGATGCGGGAAGTTCCGTAAGTGTTATATGCCCTTACATTTCCTTTGTCGTAAGATTTGCCCTCAATATTCCACTCACTCGTAAATGGGGAGAAGTGAACTTTGATATTCCACTGTGCATAGCGTGGTGTTTCAAGCAAATGAAAGATAAACTCCTGCACATCGTCCGGTGGCAGCCAAGTTGCACCAAGTCGCACGGAAATTTCACTTGCAGTCAGGTCTTTCGGCTGCACCTTTTGAAGTGCTTCTACATTGACCTTATAATCTTTCGGATAGAGTTCTGCCGAGTTCTTTGCAATCCTCAGCTTTTCCCTGACATTACCCGAAAGGTATTCATCAGCCATCAGATACTTCGGTTCGTAAGAATTTCCATACTCATAAAGCGGATTTAAAAAGATAACACCCTTTAAGTCCTCAAAGATTTCATTCTCCGATTTACCGGAAAGCTCCATCATATAGTCCATATCAATCGTGGCTTTTTCTCCAAGAGATACCGCCAACGCTTCACTTGCCGTATCAACAGAAGTAACCGGAGTATGCGGCTTAATTGTCCTCTTAGAAAACATATCAGCCTTACGCTCCAGTTCTCCGTCCTCTCCGATTATCTCCAATGCGGAAAGCAAAGAGAATGAACTGTCCTGCGAAAAAGCAGAAGTATTTGCACGGCTGTTAATGAGTCCGTACTTACCTGAAAAGGTATCGTAAAGTCTGTTTAATCGCTCCTGCTCCACTTTGATTTCGCTGTCAGGGTAATCTTCTGTCTGCAATTCAATCAGCGTTCTGACGGAGTTTCTAATGGCAATCATACCCTTAATTCGGTTCTCTGCGGTTGCTGATACCTCCACCGGAGTCATACGGGAATTTTCACGATAGTAGATTTTATCGTCCACCACCGTATAGGAAAAGTTTCTCACTGTCGGGTCTGCCGGAATAGAATTATCTTCCTCCTCCAGTTCTTCCTCAGTTTCATATTCCGTGATTTCTCCGTGAATGTTTGCTACTGCTTCATCAAGCTGTGCTGCAAGGTCTGCATTTTCATACGGCACACAAGCTGCTTCCATACCGAAACGCCCCGATACCATCTTCATTTCTCCAAGTATCATTTCGGGGTGCTGCACAAAATAAGAGTTCATCTTAATTCCGTTCTCATCGGTATCAAGATGAACCCAATCCGGCTCAATATCTATCAGTCTGTCACGCTTTTGCAGGATAAGAATATCCGAAACGACTTCCGTTCCTGCATTACCCTTAAAGGTATTATTCGGCAATCGAATTGCTCCAAGAAGCTCTGCTCTCTGTGCAATATACTTTCGTACTGCTAAAGTTTCCTTATCCATTGTGCCTTTGCTCGTTACAAGAGCCATCACACCGCCGGGTCTTAACTTATCAAGGGACTTTGCAAAAAAGTAATCGTGTATCAGGAACTTATGCTTGTCGTATCTTTTATCCGATACCTTAAAATCTCCAAAAGGCACATTACCAACCACTCCATCAAAGAAGCTGTCCGGCAGATTTGTTTCTTCAAATCCTTGTGCCGCAATGGTTGTTTTCTGATAAAGCTGCTGTGCAATCCCTGCGGAAATCGTATCAAGTTCCACACCGTAAATCTTACTGTCCTGCATTGTGTCCGGCAGCATACCGATGAAATTACCGATACCGCAGGACGGCTCTAACAAGTTGCCTTCCTTAAAGCCCATCTGCTCCATTGCCTTATAAATGGCTGTGATAACTTCGGGCGGCGTGTAGAACGCAGTCAATGTGCTTTCTCTTGCCGAAGCATATTCCTCCGGTGTTAATACCGAAGATAGTTCCAGATATTCCGTTGCCCACGCTGAATTATTTTCATCAAAGGCTTCTGAAAGTCCACCCCAACCGACATACTTTGATAAGATAATCTGTTCTTCAGGAGTGGCAAATCTGTTTTCTTCCTGACATTTTTTAAGAAGCTGTATCGCCATAATATTTCTGCGGAAGCGTTCCTTTTTACCAACCGTTTCAACCTCATTTTCTCTGAGATTAAAGGTATGACGGTCTGCCATAGGCACATCAGGGTGCAGGTCAAATCCTTTGACCTTTTTCTTCTGCTCCCAAGCGGGAACTACCGGCTCAGGCTCTTTATCATTTCTTTCTTCGGCAGGTTCTTCCTTTACAATCAAATGCTCATTTATCGGATTCTCTCGCACTTTTCTGTCAAACTCTGTGCGTGAAAATTCCTTATTGAACAGTGGCATATCATAGTCATAGAGCATTACTCTCTCATCATCAACAGATAAGATTTCGTACTCAGAAGCACCGATATACACCTTATCGCCAAGATGATATTCATACTGCACATCTTGTAGCTGTTCTGCTTCTTCAGGTTCTTTTTCGGTTGGTTCGACCTCTTGCTCCGGTGGTGCATTAGAAAGTATCTCACGATTTCTTTTCGTTTCCTCGATTTTGGCTCTGCGTTCCTCTTGACTTTCAAGCCACTGAGGATAGTGTTCTTTTTCCTTTGGATTTAAGTATCTGTCCATTCGGATAAGTTCCCCGATACGCTTCTCCACCTGCGACCACGAAAGCGTGATATGTGGCTTCTCTTTACCGATACCTTTCGTAATCGTAATACCTTTTCCATCGTGGCTCTCATCAATGCCTGCTCCGATTATGACGGGATAAGAACCGCCCCAACCGTATTCATTTTTCAAGAAGTCGGCATTTTCTTTTGCAGAAAGACTTTTTTCAAACTGCTCATAAATACGCATTTTTCCCTCAGAAAATCCGCTTCCATTCGCAAGAATAGCGTCGATAATCTCCTGAGAAAAAGTAAAGGCAGAGGTTTTCTTTTCCTCTGCCCGACCGTCTAATATGAATGTCATCTGACCGTCCATTGACGGTAATGGTTTTATGCTGTCACTTAATTCTCCCAGTAATCGCATAGCTTCAAAGTGTCGGGCAATAACAGCCCAATCATAAAAGCTCTGTGCGGTTCTGCTGTCGTATTTGCCCTCCCACAAATGCAGGACGTTTTCAAAGGTCTTGTACCCTACTGTCCTGCCGTCCTCTAAAGTAAGCTCAGTATAATCATTATTGAAAATACTCTTTATATACTCTGTGCGGTCTTTGTTATCAGGATTACGTTCATAATAATCTTTGATTTCTTCCAGACTTGCTGACAAATGTGGTGTCGTTCTGAGAATTTCATTGATTACTTCATCACGTCCAAAGAACGGAAGGCTTTTATCCTCGTGCGTTCTGTCGTAATACTCTAAGCGAATATCACTTCCGCTTTCACGATTTCCTGTGCCGAATTGCGAAGGGAGTTCATCAGACGAACCCATTTCATCATATCCTCCGCTTTCATCTGTTCGGTCACTCCCTCTTTCTGTGCCATCTGGCTCAGAATTGTTTCCTCCATCTTGCTGGCTCTCTGTTCCACTTCCGCCAAGTGCTGTGTCAGTTCGCCCCTCGTCAGGAGATTGTAGTAAAGGACTCTGTGATGTTCCTTCAGAAACTCTCTCCTCATCTGAGCGTATCTGCCCAACGTCACTTCCGGCTGCTGTGGAAGTTTCAGGTTCGGAAGGCTGTAATCGCCCACCATCGTGTAGGTCAGTTCGTTCATTGTCCAAACTCCTTTCGTCGTTATTTTCAACCTTATTGTATTCATTTCTGTCCTGACCGACAATTATGCGATTTTGACGGTTGAGTGCAGTAATTGTTTTAGATATTTCCGTCAATCCCATTTCTGCAATATCACTGGTAGCAAATCCAAGTGCATTGAGTGTTTCCTGCGTATTGAAGTTGGTAACATCTCTGAAATCATCAAGTTCAAAATAATCGTCCGTATCAACGCCGAGCCTTGACATCATCATATATGCCACACTGTTTGTCACGACATTTTTATAAATGAAAGCCACAATATCCTCTTCCACTTCCTCAAAGGAACTGCCCTCGGTTGCATAGTAAAGGTCTTGCAGATAATCAGGGATATTATCCTCTGCCGCATTTCTTGCTGCTCCCATAATTGCTTCGGCAAGACTGCTCTTATTCTCAATCTCTCCGAAAGTGCTTTCCAATGTTTCAATCACATCAGCTTCGTATTCCTGACGCATATCCCAAATCGGGACTGTTCTTGAATATCTGCTTTCGTGAGTATCTGAAATATCAAAGTAATGTGTCAGTCTTTGCCGTGAACGGTTTTCATCAGCAAAAACAGCAATACCTCTTGCACCTCGGTTGACCCATCTGCCAAAAATTTTGTTCCACTGCTCTATCTCAAGAACCGCTGTTGTATCAGGTCGCTGTGCATATACAAGTAGCTGTTCGTCATAACGTAACTTATAATTTCGGCAAGCCGAAGCCAAGAATGCCTGCCAGTTCTGAGGATTTGACACAACCGTTTTGCAGGTGCGGTTGTAAAGCTCAGAAATAAGGTCATATTTTCGTGCCATTACTCTTGCACCTCCTTATCGCTGTTTTTCTCTGTTTCTGGTCTTGTTTTTTGACGGTTCGGATTGATTGACAGGTTCAACTTTACTTCCACTAAGCTCCATTTTTTCAGCAAACTCGCATATATGATAGCAGCAATTTCCGACATACAAATGGTAGTCATCAATATACTTGCACACTCTGTCTGCTGTGTGTCCATCACGAAAAGTAATCCTGATTTTCCCTCCATCGGGAATATAGAATTTCAAATTGTAATGACTGTCTATAAATCGAATTTGCTTTTCCTGCGGCTCTGCTCTATTCTCCTGTTGCTTCATTTCCCTTACCTCTCATTTTTGTTGCTTCATCAGAACCGCCGCCCAAATACGAAAAGAGTTTACCGGACTTTGTATTCTTCTGAAGCTCCATAATCACACCCATATCAGGAATCGTGATATTCGGGATTTTCAGGATTGCTTCCATATCAAGCTGCTGCAACTTTTTCTCCGTATCACAACCGGAGTCAAAGAGTTTATTCAGCACCTTGACCTTATTCTGAAAAGTTGCTTTGTCTTTCACGAAAATACCTCCTTAGTTAATGTTGATTACAATAGAAATACTGCCGCTCTGCTCTTCTTTCTGCGGATTGCGTGAATACTCAGGAAAAAGGGACTGTACTCTCTGCCTTGCCCTGCGTATGGTTTCAAAACAAGGAAGTCCGTATGCTCGGTAATTAAATACAATATCCTCAAGCGGAAGATTTCCGGCAGGTATATATCCGTACCGATTGTAATAATGCAGAATGAGAAGCATATCATCATACCTCGACATCGGGCATTCCTTTAAGATTTCAAGCACTCGGCTCTCCACCGTTTTCTGTTGTTTCATAATGTTCCTCCAAAAATTAAAGGGACAGAGTTTTTTTACGCTCTGCCCCGACTGGTTAATGTTCGCTTGTTACTTACTTCTTACGGTTTTTAACCTGAAGAAAGATAAAGCCGCCGACAATAACGGCGACTAATGCGATAGCGATAATTGTCTTTGCTTCCATTACTCGTTACCCTCCTTTTTCTTCTTTTTGTGTGCAACAACAGAGGTTACAGCGATACCGACAGCAGAAAGTCCGGCAAGGACATACCAAAGTTTCATATTGGTATCATCTCCTGTTTTCGGAGTATCTCTTAACTCATTGTGCATTTTTACAACAGCTGTTTCATCAAGTTTGATAGTAACATTCTGGTCGGCAGGTGTGATATATGCGGCAGACGCATTGTTTGCCACTTCTGATACGGTATATTCGCCAATACGAAGTCCCTCAATCACAATTTCGCCGTTCTTATCTGTTTCAAATGTCATATCATAACCGTTTGCTCCGGTTACTCTGAACGCAAAACCTTTAACCTTACCATCTGAAGATGTCTTGACGATTTTCAGTGTTCCACGCATAGCTTCATTGATAAATCCAACACCAGCCTTATTCTCAACGGAATAAGTTGTTTCGTCTTTCTCAATGAAAACAGAGTATTCTCCCTTATCAAGCAGGAAGCCCTCTGGTGCTTTTGTTTCACGGACAATATATTTTCCGTAAAGCAGCTCTTTCATCTCATAAATTCCGGTTTCGGTTTCTTCAAGATTTCCGATAAGTTCATCGCCATCATCAATCTTTCCGTTCTCATTGGTGTCCTTATATACCTCAAAGGTTGCACCCGTAAGTTTGTTATCTGGATATTCAGCGTCCATCTTCGTGAGTCTGATATTGCCGTGAACATACTCATTGACAATCTCAATTTCAACTACCTGCTCGGCTTTGCTGATATTGACCTCATACGCTTTTTCATCAAGAACAAATCCCTTTGGCTGCTCGATTTCTCTTACAATCCATTTGCCATAAGGAACTTTTGCAAAAGAAAAACTACCGTCTTTTGCAGAGGTAGTCGTCATAAGTGCAGTATCTTTTGTAAATTCTGTTTCTTCGGCTTTGAAGATACCGATAACAGCACCCTCAAGTGCTTCTCCATTCTCGTCAATCTTCTTACCTGATACAGAACCATAGATAAGTTCATTCTTGATTTCTTTTCCATCATTTACTTTGATTTCAACCGTTGCGGTATCCTGACCTGCGTATTCAAATACAACCGGATACTTCGTATCAGAGAGAATATAATGCTCATCGGTTGCAATCTCTTTGACATAGTATTTGCCAAACGGAAGGTCTGACTTCATAACAGCAGTTCCATTTTCATTTACGCTGACAATCTCAATCAGTCCATCAGCCGGAATAACGGTACCGCTTGCAGATACAATATCTTCTGCGGCATAAAGACCAAAGCTGATGTTTTTGATTTCTCCGTTGTCGCCAATACCAAATGTCTTATCCTTTTCAATGGCTTTTGCAAGGCTTACCTGAACTTTCTGTCTTTCGTTATAGAATGATGTGGAAGTTTCGGTAACAGAGATATTCTGACCTGCATAAGTAAGCTCAACCGTATGTGTTTCGCCACTCACTACCATTCCATCAGGTGCGGTAATTTCCTTGACCTCGTATTTTCCGAGATAAAGTTCTTTGCTCTTAACAAATCCATCGGAGCTTGTTGTGATAGTATCTACCACTTCGCCCTTTGAATAGCGGAGTGTACCGTCCGGTGTGCTAATATCTTCCGCAGCACGGACTTCATAAACTGCACCCTCAAGTCCTGCCACTTCATAAACTGGCTGATAGATAACATCACTGTCCTCAGAACCACTTACATTGACACCACTAAATACTTCTCCGGTCTTTTCAACCGTGATAGTACCTTTCTGTGCCATATTCGGCTTATTGACTTTCACAACAGTTACGCCGCCTTCCTCTGTGGAATTTTCTTCGGTAATATCAAAATATACCGGAGTATCATCAAGTACATACCCGTATGGAGCTTGTACCTCTACGATAGAATATCCCTTGCCGTAATCCAGTTTCTCAGGTGTTACAAGAGAACCATTTGCGTCGGTATAGAACACATCAATCGTGGTTGGTGTCGGATAAGTAAAGGTCATTTTGACCTGATTGCCCTGTGGGTCGTAAATCTTAAATCCTGCTCCTGCATACGGAATACTCTTTCCGCTTTCTGCGTCCACCTTGACTACATTGACAAAGCTCTCGAAGTTACGGTTATTGATGAGATAACGATAAGTCTGTGCGTTCTGTGAAATGAACACATCAAAATCGTCCATCATCTCTCTGCCTTCCCAACCGGAAGTCTGGTGTACGGTATAAATACCATACGGCATATCTTTTGTCTGACCGAAGCCATTTTCATCGCAAACAATGGTATCTCTCTCGTCTTTATTGGCTGCGTCATAGCTTCCGGCAGATTTCAAATAAATCTCAAAGGAAGCACCCTTTTCAGGTGTTTCAATCTTTGTTTCTCCGTCATCGGTATGTTTGATGATAGCCACATTGCCTTTGATTACCTGCTCGGTTACATCATTGGAAGTAAGGTTGTGTTCCACCTCATAAAGTTTCGGGTCTGCACCTACTTCATGGATAGTCTTATCAAGCAAATATCCCTCTGACGGTGTGATTTCTCGGATTGTCCAGTCGGTATCACAAACATATTCTTTAGTAGTGAACTGACCATTTTCATCAGTAACATACTTATCTACAAGCGTTTCTCCCTTATAGATACCGTAAACTGCTCCCGAAAGTTTGGCATTGCCCTGTGCTTCGCCTTTCTCAGCGTCGCTCTTTGTGACTGTTACAGTAAATTTCTTCAAAATGTTATTGAAGTTTCTTGTGGTTACTTCTTTCCACTTCACTGGTACAGTCTGATTTTTCGGTACGACATAACGGATAGCTGTGTCTACTTCTTCAAGTGTATATGGTTCAGAACCACTGATAAGCACATCTTTGAAAGTTGCCACACCGTTTTTGTCTGTAACTGCATACTGGTCAACAGCATCACCGGAAAGAGAAGTACCGAAAAGATGGAACTTCACACCTTCAACAAGGTTATCTTCTGAGGACTTCACTACCTGAAGGTCGCCACGCTTCAATTTGTTATTGAAAGTGACCTTTGCAATCTGTCCTGCTACAACAGTAACTCTATGTGTTTCCTGCGGCTCGTACTTATCGTATGCCTGCTCGGTTACAGTATAGATACCCGGCATAAGATTATCAATCTGGAACTTACCGCCATTAGCTGTTGTAACTGTCTGATTGATACCGTTTCCGGTAATTGTGAAGTTAATACCGTCAACTTTACCGTCCTCACTAGTCTTTACAATCTGACAAGAACCATAGCTGACTTTCATCTTCACATAACCGTTGATACTGTCGCTTACTTCCTGAGCATAGCTGACAACATCCTGCACACTGGAGTTCTGACCGTGTTTGCCCTCTGACCATACAACCACACCTCTGCGGACTGCATTTTTCTTAGTTGCGGTAATCGTAAATTCCTTACTCGGTGCAGTATCCATAGAAACCGTAAGTTTGTTACCATTCACTGAAAAACTTACTCCACTGATACTTGCCTTGAAATTATATTTGGACAGCACATTATTGGAATCTGTCAGAGTAGTTGTGTACTTGCTTCCGTTCCATTCAAGCTCTATTGTCTTTGCCGAACCGGATGATTTATTACAAAAACTCGGTATGGTCGCATGGTTCTGTACACTCTGCACCATACTGTTGTAATAACTGAAAATCTTATTGCGAAGCGGATGCTTTGCATTGATGACATCTTTCACATTGCTGCAACCACTGGCTGCTACATGATTGAAGTTCGCATCACGCTCTCCGATAACAGTTTCCCAGATAAGAAGCTGTGTAGCATAAGCCTGTGCAATGCTGTTTGCTGCCGCTTCATTCTGTGACCTCCAAGAAGTCGAGATTGTCCCACGATAGCCATACTGTAAAATACGACCAACAAAAAGACGGATTTCATCTCCGGAAATAACCCCATTGGCTGCAAGGTTATTAAAATAATTTTCGTCATACTTATTCATTGTCTGACCGACCTTGAGCGAAATTCCCGGCTCAATACAATATGCAACATTGCCTGAGTATGAACCAATAGCCTTAAGATTGGTAAAATTGGAACGTCCGGTATGCCAACCATTTTTCAAGGTCAAATTACTGTGTCCCCATACCCCATCGTAATTAGCATCGCCATCACGAGGGAAATCGACCATATAAACATCGGCTTTTTCTCCCGAAGCAGCATATGCTGTTGTCGAGCCAATGCCTGCAAAAGTGGTCACACACATAAGGGTCGCCAAGAAAAGCGACGTGACTCTTTTGAATTTTGACTTTATCATTGCGTTTCCTCCTGTAAAAATTGAAAAACACACCGTATCTCTACGATGTGCCTTTGTGGATTTTCTCTTACGGCAGAATTTACCTGCCGAAAAACAAATGCGGATTTTTCGTTAATTTTTCATTTTACCATACACCTCCAGTCCGTTCATACTGTACGATTTCCCCTTAGAGATAGACATATACTTTGAGATAGTTATATTCAAGTGAGATAGTATATATCATTTTCGGTAGGTAAAAGTATAACTAAGGGGTTAGAGTGTGAGAAAGGGGAACTGTAAATCAGGCTATCTGCTGTCACGCTCTGCACGATTACGCAAAAACTTGTTGTAATGCTCCAATGCTTTGCAGACAAAATCCTCCGTCTGGCTGACGGGAATGTTTTTCGGGATAAGCTGTCTTACTCTGTCGCCCCTCAACACGATTTTTTCCTTTTGGTTCGGTTTTTCCTCAGACATAACAGCGTGGATTGCTTCTGTTGTAAGGTTGCCCTCGTTGAATAACTTTCGCATACGGATTGTCTGGTCGTGTGACGGAGTTGCGTCATTCAGGTCGATTTCATCAACCACATCACGCTGGCAATCTTCATCAAGATAGGAAAGTTCCACGGCAGGACGCATTTTAATACGCCCCTCATCAACAAATTCAAGCAGTTCAGGAACAAGGTTTGTCAGGCGGACATATCGCTGTATTTGTGTGTTACTGTCCTGACTCTCAGAAGCTAAAATCTCTCTTGATTTACCCACAATAGAATTGTGTCCCACTGGGACTCCATTTTCTTTGCTCGGTCTGCCTGCTTGCCTTTTCATTGCTTCCAAACGCATTTTATAGGCAAAGGCTTTTTCACTTGGCAATATCTCTGACCTCTGAAAATTACTCTCTACCATTAAAATGGTCGCTTCATCTCTGTTCAGGTCTACAATCTCACTTCTCAGGGTTTCAAATCCTGCCAGTTCACAAGCTCGCTTTCGTCTGTGTCCTGAAACAAGTTCATATCTGCCGTCCTCTTTCTGCCTTACCGTTGCCGGAGTAATAACCCCTCTTTCCTTAACACTCTCCACAAGCTGCATCATATCTTCATCGTCCCTGACCTTAAACGGGTGGTCGGGAAAATCATCAATCAGCTCCAATGGAATATCTCGGATTTTTGAAAGCTGTTCTTCATCTCGCTGTGCCTGCGTGGTAAATAAATCATCGAGCTTCGTGAGAGTGAAGTCGCTCTTTCTTCCTGCCATCGGCTAACACC
>ERZ780028.414-NODE-414-length-15757-cov-4.734683_pt1 | contig 15757 bp, 9 predicted proteins | sample MGYA00511859_ERZ780028 | MGnify/ENA primary metagenome ERZ780028 (study PRJEB29588, sample SAMEA2152254) | human gut metagenome | biome: human gut; feature: human-associated habitat; material: faeces | place: Denmark | collected 2008/2010 ...
AGGCAATACGTAAGCAGGAAAGCCTTGTCGAAATAGTCACTTATCTCGTCCCTGAACTTCTCGCTCTTAAAAGTGGAGAGGTCGGCGCTCGTCGCACCGTCCGGAACACACGAGCGTATCCATGCGTACAGCCGTTTCACGGCCGTACGCTGCGACTCGTCAAGGCCCGCCCATTTCACATCATCCGGAACGTTGGTCTCGGCACCGGCATCAAACACCTCCTCCAGATGAGCGTCACTTGTGGTCTTGAAAAGGCACATGGCCTCGGTATTGTTCAGCATTTCCAGAGTGAGGGGACAGGCAGGATCGTAACCCTCCACGCCACTAAGGCCGAACAGGTCGCCGCTCTTGCTTTTCTCGTTGTTGAAGTTGTATTGCCCCACATAGTTGTTCTCGCCGTCCTCCGCAGCCGCCACAAACATGTCGATAGGCACACCGTCGATAGCGGTACGCACGGTGACCGCGTTCAAATCGCTGCCGCCCGTCTCGTACTGGTAACGCTGCGGAGGGGTGAGAAGCCCCATCTCCTTCAGCACGTCGTTGAACAGTTTGGCACCGCCTGTGTTCAGCGACATGGACGAGTCGGAATAATCACTCTTCAGACAGATCAGGTTCATGGCGATGCCACCGGGACGGACGGGATATTTCTTTTCCGCCTGCTCCTTGCCGCCAACGGTGAAGCTAAGGTTCGTGCCGCCCTTGCTGATATAGATACGGATGTTCTTGCTCGGATATTTCGTGGAACTGGTACCCTGAATACGGATATAACAGTCACGAAGCACGAAGTCGTATTCGGATCCGAAAGGGGAGTAATAGAAGATATCCGCCGAAAAGTCCGTCTTCTTGTTGTTCTCGGCATACACGTCATCGAGCTTGTTCTGGCGCACGATACGCAGCACCCCCTTGCCCTTGGCACGCAGCTTGTCCATATCCACAGTGTCGGTATCACCCAGGATATCGTTCTCCTCATACAGCGCGATCATCTCCTCACCGTCCGCACTGTCCACCATCCGGTTCTCCAGTTCCTCGTCGTCACTCAACCGGCGGGTATAGATACGCACGCTCTTTACCTCCACGTCCGCCCCGGCGCTGTCAATGGTGATATATTTCGGATTGTCCTGGCGGAAGCTGAAGGCGTTGTCGTAGATGTCGGCACCGGTACGGTTGCCGTCCACATAAAGCTCCATCAGACGGCTCTCATTGCGGGTACCCACCATGAGGGCCACCTTGATCCACCGGTCTTCCACATAATTCGTGCCCAGCTTGATCTCACGCTCCACCAGCTCGTCGTCCTCGTTGGTATAGGACACTTTCTCACCGGTCTTGAAACTCGCTTCCGAAGGGGTGATATAAAGCCCCTTGCCACTGTCGAGACAGTCCACAACTGCGGTATCGCTGTCAGTGGGATTGCTTACCCGGAGGGTCAGTTCAATGGTCAGCCCCGTACTTTTCACATCGGTGGCAAAGGGCCGGTAGCCGATGACGGCTTTCGCACCGTTGGTCAGCTTCAGCGCCTCACCCGTCCAGCCGTTGCTGCTCCAGTCAAAACCCTCGAACGTGGTCTCCACGCCGTTCGACTCCCATGTTCCGGGGTTACTCTCCCCGTTGCTGCGGCCCGCCGCGTCAAGCTTGACCGCCAGGCCGTAGGTGGCCTCGCTGATATCGATACCGCTCTCACCCACGTCGATGCGCAAAGTGTACCCGGTCGGACCGGCTTTCAGGACAAGCGTCTGCGTGCCTTCCTCGGTAAACCGGTTACTGTAGGTCATCATGCTGCGGGGAGCGCTCACGGTACTGCTCTTGACGCCGTTTTTCCAGAACTCCACTTCAGCGGGCACACGGTCGGGATCATAGGCCACCCAGTCGAAAGTGAGCTTCTCGTAGCGGCCGGCTTCAAGGACCGGCTCCAGATGCTCGTCCCGTCCGAGGACATGCCCGTCGGCATGAATGAGCTTCAAACCGATGAAGGGCGCGCCGGTTCCGGCCTTCAGCAGGTCGATATGGATGCTCTCGCTTTTCAGCGTGAGGTCGTCAGTTTCCATCTCGGCCACCAGCTGGGCGGTATGCCGCCCCACGGACAGGCCGGTCATGGAAACCTCGAAACTGCCGTTCGTCGTGCCGCTGCGGGTGACCGTATGCGCGTTCTGCTGTACACCGTCCACGTACAGGCTGACGGTTTTCGTGCCGGTACCGCTCACGGCGTAGGGTATACTCGCGGAATCATAGGTACCGTAACCGCCGTTCTGGATGGTGGCCGCCAGGTTGTAACCGCAGGAAAGGGACAGGGTGACGCTCTTCACGCTCACGTACGCCTGCTTCTTCTGCGCCTTGCCCGTGGTGGGATCGGTAGTCTCGGCAATGACGTAGATATCGCTCGTGCCCACCAGCAGGTATTTGGTCAGGTCAAGGGTATAGGTACCCTTGCTCACTTCCTTCAGCGAGGAGGAATAAGTGGTGGTCGTCCCGCGCTTCACCTGGATGGTGACGGTCGCTTTCTGTCCGGTACTGCTACCCTTGTCATCACCGCCGGCAACCTGGTGGTCATAGGTATAGGTAAGTTTCACCGCTCCGCCTTCCTTCACGGTTTTCTTGTCGGTCTCGGCAAGCAGCACGATCTTGGTGGTGGAGGACTCACCGCCGCCACCGCTGCCGGCCGGGATGTCAACGCTCGCGATCTCCGCCCCGCTCTTGTTGGTCAGCGCAAGGCGGACACTGCTCTCGTCGTCGCTCACTTCCGCGCTCATGCCGAACACGGTACCGGCTTCCACCTCCTGGAATTTGGCGGCGACGGTCTTGTTCTGGACGGGATTGGTACTGTCGGCATCCAGGCTCTCGTCCACTTCCAGCTTGTCGATGGTCAGATCCACGTTGCCCTCGCTGTCGGGAACTTTCTTCTCGCCGTTCACCGTCAGGCTCTTCATCGTTCCGGCACCGCCGAAGTCCTCCCAGCTCGCCTCCTGCTCCCAGCTCGACAGACTTGTCCCCACGAACTGTTTGGTCTCCCATTTGCCCTGCGAGACTTCATAGGTGATGCAACGGCCCTTGTAACGGTATTTCTCATCCACGGCACCGATCGCGGAGGAAAGGACATAATAACCGCTCTCCAAAGGGACTTCCGCCGTCACATTATACGTGTTACCGCCACCGCCCGTACCACCGGGAATATCAACGGAGGCAATCTCCGTCCCGGTCTTCCCCAGCAGGGTGAGTTTCACCGTGTCGTTCTCCTCATCAGGGACGGCCGTCATGCCACCGACCAAACCATCGTTCACACCGGCGGCGGCATCCTCCGCCTGTTTCGCAGCCGCGGATGCCGCTGCCGCAGCGGAATTTGCAGTTTCAGCAGCCTGATTGGCGGTACCGGCCGCATCAGACGCCATACCCGCAGCTTTATTCGCCAAAGCCGCAGCATTATCCGCTTTCGTGGCAGACGCATTCGCCGTGGCAGCGGCATCATCGGCCGGTTTACGCAAAAGGGTGAGCGGAGCACTCACCAGCTCACTGCCGCGAAGGGCGGGGAGACTTTTGATATTGTCAAGGGAGCTGACCTCCACAAGTTCATCAACGCTCTGGCTCTCGGCCTTGATAGCGTTCAGGATGTCGTTCTTAAGTTCCGTTTTCTCCGATTCTGTAAGTGCCATAAGTTATTCCTCCTTTTTTATTGTTGTCAGTCATTGTAATAATGGTATGAAAGCGCGCTGAAGCCAAGGATGCACCAGCCGCACTTGTTCAGGCTGTTAATGATGGCGGGCTCCTCCCAATCCTCGCCCGTGTAGAGCAGGAGGAAGCGGTTCACGGAGGTGGCGTACAGCCAGTTCCTCTCCGGGTTCTCCGGAGCGGAAGAAAGCTCTCCCTTCCACGTGATGCGGAGATCATCGGAAGCGCCGCCGTAAACGGGGAACTCCACCCACGCGCCGTACCAGTAAAGGTAGTTGCGGTTCCTTTTCGTGTCGTAGTAAAGCCATCCGCTCGAGGGGGAAGCGGGGGGACCGGCCGACGCTCCCCGCCACGAAACCAGGTCCGCAAGGATTCTCCCGTTCAGCTCGGGGGTACCGACCAGCTCGATGATCCCGCTGATCCAGTCGATCCTGTAGGGGTCGGAATAGGAAAGCAGCGAATCACTGCTAAGGTTCACGTTGGAACCGCGGAGCAGCGTGCCGTCGTCCACACGGACGGAGCTGTAGCGGATAGAGCCCACCGTACGCGTATAGGGAGGGTGGCAGCCGTTGTAAAGGGTTACGCGCGAGCCGATATAACGCACGTCGTTCGGAAGGATGATGTCCGCACCGTTCGACGAACCGGCCATGTCCACCTTCAGGCTCAGCTCGCGGCCGATCAGGTAGCCGGCCTCGCCGCGGCCCGAGCAGGAGGTCAGGACGGCGTCGCTCGACTCCACAAGGTGGAAGTTCGTGCGGATATGCCCGGAGAACGTGCCCGCGTTCGCCTCGATGCTCCCGTCCTCCAGGATCTTGAAATTATCGTTGGCCGTCACGAGGCCCTCCAGCTTGACGCGGTCACCGGTCAGCTTCACCACGCTGATCTTGTTGCCGTCAGCGTCCGTCCCGTCCACACTCACGCCGATAAGCGCCAGTTTCCCGTCCGCGTCCTGGGCGTAGATGCCCGCGCCTTCAGGCTTCACCACAAGCCCCGTCTCTTCCAGCATATTCTCGTCACGGTCAAAGACGGCGGCCGTTATCTTCACCAGACGCTCCGACTGCTCGAAAAGCGTCCGGTAGCGGTGTGCAAGGCTCTCCACCTTGTCAGTGGACAGCACGAGCATATACAGGTAGATGTCACCGGTAAAGGACAGTTTGAAATCACCGGTACCGTTCCAGAGGCCGCTACAGGTGTACTGCACGTAACCATCAGTTGCAGACAGTTCCTCCTCCACCTCCAGGCTGTTGAAGTTCGCGAAACCCGTCTTGTCAACGTCCAGGAACTGGACTCTTAGAGTCCCTTTGGTTGCGCAGCGGTAGAAGAAGGAAAGGTACACCGGCACGGCCTCCTTCTCCCCGTCACCGTTCACAGGCATGGAGGGGATGCTTTTCAAATTCGCCCGTTTCTGGAGGATGTACTTGTTACGGATGTGCACCACCGTCCGCCCGTCATCCACCGTCACGCTCGCCCCGTCGCCCTTTCTGGTCAGTACGTTGTTGTTCGCCCAGATCCATTTGTTACCTGCCAGGAAGAACACCGTCTCGTTCTCCGTGTTCCATTTCTCCAGCCCGTCATCGAAGGCGGGGTTGTTCAGGTAGCCCTTCTCCGTGGCGAAGTCGTTCCTTAGGGCGGTCACCGCGCTGGTGATGCGCCCCTCCACGATCTCGAACTTGGTCTTGATGTCCTCACCGGTCACCAGAAGGAAAGTCCCGCGCAGGTAGGCGTTGTCGCTGTAAAGGCCGTTGCCGTGCGGCTGGTTGTCAGCCGGGAACCAGTCATCGCTGATGCCGTCCAGGTTGCCCAGGCGCGCACGAAGGCAGCCGGTGAAGTTCTTCGCCTTCACCCCGTCCATCACGTCCACGCGGGGCTGACCGTCCTCGGTGGCGGAGATCAGGATCAGGTTCTGACGCAGCGGGTTCTCCGTGTTGCCCATCAGCACGCACTCGTCACCGGCCTCCGGAAGGGAACCTGAAAATTCATCCTCACTTACGAGAATGGAGTCACCCTCCACGCCGGCCACCTCCACCCAGTACCCTTTCAGGTTCCCGCCGCTGAACGTGGCGCAGCGCATCAGGTCATGGGCCTGGAAACTGTTGTCCTGCTCGAAAGTGATCCTCCAGTAACCGTCCTCAAGTACGGCGGTCTTTATTTTCCCGTTGGCGGCGCTGACGCACAGCTGGCCGCCAACGCTGCGTACCTTCTCGATAAGCAGCTCCAATACTACCATGACCTGGCGTACCGTCAGCTTGTCGATGGTAAGATGGGACAAAGCGTCCTCCATCCACAGCCGCCACCCCTCACCGAAAAGACCGTCCACGAATTTCGGGCTGCGAAGGAACTCACGCACGACAAGGGTCAGCAACTCGGCATTGCCCTTGTCATCAATACCCGCATTATCCTCCTGTCCGAAAGAGGCTCCCGCTTCGAAGGTGATCTTCCCCTTTGCACGGTCATTCTTTTTTTTGCTGATGTGTTCCGCCTGACTTCTCCGCGCGGAAAAAAGATTGTTGTCCGTAGGCAGTGTCTTGTCCCAGCTACGGATAATGTCAGGAAGCGCGGCACCCTCCGCCTTTGACTTCGTATAGTTTTTCAGTTCCCCGATACTGTCATTCACCCGTTCAAACGCACCACTATGCAGGGCATCGCTGATCTCGATGTCCATCTCCCCGGGTTGGTTCACCTTCCGGGTAATTTTCGTGATGCGGCTGCTGCGATAACCGGTTTCGGGGAAATACTCCTCGCTTTCAAGTCTCACACGGCGGCCTACGGACAGGGAAACACCGTTCTCCTCAATCCACACATGGTCGGTCGGGGCCTTGTAAACGGCAAGATCCTGCCAGCATTCGGTATTGAACTGTTCCACCGCCGTAAGAAACTCCTCCTCGGCAAGCGGGTAATATTCGTCCGGCATACGGATATTCCAGAGAATATAACGGTCACCGGATTTCGGAATAAGTTTGCCGCCGGGGAGTTGCGTGTCATCATCATAGGGCCATATCGTAATAATCTCGAACTCACGGGTGGCACTGTTGAAATTCACCTCGAAATAGTGGTCCTCACCCTGCCCCAGTCCGGAAAGGTCACCGTCCTGGAACGATACACGTTTGGTCTCGTCGGGCAGCTCGTAATCGTTCGGATCGAAATTCAGGCTGTCGTCCCTGAAATAATAGACCGTGAAAGGGTTGCCGTCGTCATCTTTCACATCTTCGCTGCGCACACTGCTGACAGCCCCGATCCTGCGGGGATAAATGCCGCTGAAGGCGTCTTGCTCGTAACGGTCATAGATGCCGTACTCCTCCGTATGTATCTCGACATATTGCCTGCCCCCCGGAAGCATCAGGCGGCTATGCCCGTATTTTGACGGATCTATGTTCCGCGTGCTGCCTACCGGGAACAACCGGGTATAAAAATTGTCGGTACCCGTCGTGTCGCGTTCGATTCCGGTCAGTCCCTTCCCGTAGCCCAGCGTTATTTCCTCGCCATGCTCACACCGGCACACGTTCACGGTCTGGCCTTCCACCCACCATTCAGCCTGCCCGCCGACCGCTTCGGCTATCTCTTTCAGGGCTTCGTTGCAGTACTTCCCCTCGTAATCGATGACGATAAGGTCCGTACCGTCCACCCGCCCCACTTTCCAGTCGGTGGTGTGGTTCATTCCGTCATTGATACACTTCACGATCATGGCCACGTGTTCACGCGGAGTCGCTGTCAGCGTGAACACAGGCTCGGTGTTCCCGTCGGTGGTCTCCAGCACAAGAAAACGTCTCACCAGGCTCTCGATACCGTAAAACTTCAAATCATATACCCACTCCTGGCCGCTCTTCTGCTTCGGGATGTACCGTTCGGTCAGCCAGTAGCGCTCACCCTCAAAGTCCACCCGGTCATTCACGTCCAGGGCGATATATTCGTAATGCGTGAAAGAGAGTGTCAGGACATTGTCACCCTGCACCTCCTTCACCTGGGTGGAGCTGTCGCCCGCCTCGATATCGGTCCGTCTGTTGCCGTTGCTGTCATAGATGGTCAGCATGTCTGTATCTTGTTTAAACGTCGTTTGAATAGGGTTTGAATCACATTTATATGACCGGGACAGGTTCCCGGAACTTCACCTTGAACTTGCCGGCGTGCACGCCTTCCTTCCAGAGATAGGTCAGAGGCTGGAACTTGCTGCAATCCGTATATTTCACACGGAGAGTCAGGGCAAGTTGGGGAAAGGAAATCTCAAGCCACCCGTCACGGCCTTTCTTCAGGAAATTGATGAACTCGAAATACTTCTTCAGCCAGCCGGCCTGCGTTTTGCCAAACAGGGCGAAATGAAGCGTCACGTCACGGGCCTCGTTCCTGGGCGTCAGCACGGAGGAATATTTCTCCCCGTCCTCCTCCCGGATATTCACAGCCGTGTCCGTTTTCGTCTTGCTCGGGGTCAGGATGGCGGTCAGGTTATCCATCCCGCCGCGCTTGTCCTCAACGAGGAACACCCCGTATGTACTCCAGATGTCGGTACCGTTGACAAGTACCAGACCGCCTAATATCTTTTCCATATCATTTGCATTTTACTCCGTCACGATTGATTTTACGAATCTCTTCCTCTATTTTGCCAAGGTGCGACGCGCTCGTGCCGGTGTTCTCCTCGATACGGGCAAGATGCCCCTCGGCGGTGTTCATCTTGTCGATGACGCTCTCCATCTTCTCATCGATGCTCGACCAGTGTTGCAACCCGCTGGTGAACATGCCGTCCAGTTTTGTACCCTGGTCCTGTGTCATGGCTGAAAAACCGCCGGTTTTGGCGCTCTGGCTCGTACCGCCCGAGTTATCGTACCCGGTGGCCGCGGCAAGATTGTCACGAAGAGCGATGGCTTCCTCGACATACTTCATGTACTCGTCCTGGAGGGCCTTACGCTCGGCTTCTGTAAGGTCATTGTCTTCCATCGCCTTGCCGAATTTCTCCCACCAGCCTTTCAGCTTGTCGGAATACAGCTCACCGATCTTGTTTGACAGCATCGCACGCATGAAATACTCGGATATGTCCTCCGCCGCGGCTGCGGCATCATACTTCATATCCATCAGGTTATCCACGAAACTGCTGTACATGCTGTCGAAGGAAATACCGGTGAGACCTTCATACAGCTGGTCGGTAAGTTCCTCCAGCTTGCCCGCCTGGTCGATATAGTCATCCAGCTTCTCGGTCAGACGACCTCCATATCCGCCCTTGCCGGTATCCTGGATCTGCGTCCACATGTCCACGTTACTGCGCAACTTCTTCATCTCCTCCGGACTTAGGTTCCAGATGTCACCGTTCCAGCTACGCCCGATCTGACCGCTCAAACGGTCAATCTGTTCCTGTGAGAAACCGCCCCAGTAATAATTCCAGCTGTGATGCGAACCGTGATAGCCGGCCTGCGACATGGCCATGTCCAGATAGTTCGAGTTCGTCTCCTGCTGGAGCCTGTAGGCATCCCGGTAGGCGGCCACGGACTTTGTACCCTTGCTCGCCTTGATCTCCTCCGTCAGGTCCTCGATAGCCGTCTGCAAGGTCTCGTTGCGCTCGGTCAGCCGGTCGATGGTTTCCTGGACCTCTTTGGCATTGCTTGAAGTCGTCCAGGAGGAAAATCCGCCCCAGGTCAATGCGTCGAATATCTTGCCCACACCGGAAAGCAGCGATTTTCCGATAGTCACAAAAAGATCACCGGAAAGCACATCGTCAAGAATACCGCTCACGGCATTGAACACCGCGTCGAGCAGGCCACCGATGACCACACTCAAACCATCTTTGAAAAGGTCTATAATACTTACAATCCAGCCGACAACAGGCACATCCTCAAGTGTTTCGGAAACCTTTCCGAAAGCCTCGCCCAGTTTGCCGTCCACTTCCTTGGCACCTTTGCCGAGTGTGATCAGGCCATTATACGCCCCGCTGATACTGCCGGAGGCAATCTGCTGCAATCCGTCCCTCACATTCTCCATACTGGTCTTCAGACCGGAGGCAGTATTCGAGAGGGACTGCCGGGCACTGTCAGCCGTTTCCTGCAAGGCGTTTATATTCTCACTCGCGGCATCGGCATTAGCCTGCGCCGTTTCCAGGGCTTGCCGGGCGGACTCCTTCTCCTGTTCGGTTCCGGACTGTTGCGCCTCAATGTATGATTTCTGGGCGGCAATGAGTGCCGTATAGGTGTCCGCATACACCGCCTGTGCCTCCTTCAGGTCTGAAAGGGCTTTCTGGTAGGCAGTAACCTCGGCACCCAGTTTCTTGAAACTGACCTTGCCGGAACCGCCCAAAGCCCTCTCCATCTGCTGGACGGCAGAGACAAGCGCGTCCTGGCTGGCATGGTCGGCATTTCGGAACTCGTCAGTGAGCATGTATTTTCTGGCATCCGCCAATACAGGCTTTATCATATCGGAAAACATCCCGCCGAATTCACCGAAGACAGTACCCCAGTCAATACGGGCTTTCAGTTCCTGCACTTCGATGCCGGCAAGTTTGCTGTCACGTTCAACACCGAGAGAGAGCTTCTCGCTGCCGGACGTCGTCTTTTGTATCTTTTCCGCATATTCGGTCGCGATGGCGAGTTTCTGCTGCTGGAAGGTGCCGTAGGCCTGCAAATATTCCTGCATCACTCCGAACTCTTCCCGATAAGCTTCCGCTATTTTCTTCTGTCGGCCGGACTCGTTCAGCTCACGGGCCTTGTCTATTTCGGACTGCTGATCTTCCGACAGCGAACCGGACTGCCCCGCTTTCGCGTTGTCACGTTTCCAACCGGCTTCCTGCCTGGCTATTTCATCCTTGCGTGCCTGGTATTCATTGTCTATCTGGCGCAGCTTCTTCTCCAGCCCCTCGGTCATCATCTCAATCTCCGCCTCGTCATTCTTCCTTTGCAGCCCGGCGAGTTCCTGGCCCAGCTTTTCAGAAACCTGTTTGCGGCGTTGGGCTTCTTTCTCCGCCTTGTCCGCCTTCTTCCGTTCGGCCTCGGAATCCTTATCCTCACCGGGCTTGACCTTGTCGTACTCCTTTTTGGCGGTATCGACGGCATCCTTCAGTTCTTTCGCCTTCTTCTCAAACTCCTCACGGGAAAGGCTGTTGGACGTTTCCTGAAGAAAGGCGTTATAAGCCTTGAGCGCATCCTGGTATTTCTCTTTTGCCGCAGCCACCCAGTCAGTGCTTGAATCCGTGGGCAGGTTACGCCGGTTTTGTTCCGAAACCAGTTTGTTCAGCTGATACTTCAGTTCGTCACGGGAATAAGTTCCGGTAAGATTTTCGTCACCCTGCGTAATCTTTCCGTATTCCTTCTCCTGGACAGACATCCGGGCAAGCAGGGTTCTACGCTGCTTTATCTGCTGTGCAAGGGTCTCGTTACTCACACCGGTCAGGTTTTCGAAATAGGCATTTACCTCGTCCTTGCGGATTTGTCCGTTCAGGCTCTTGCGTTTTCCGTACAGATTCTGAAGCTCTGCCTCCTCATCCCTTGAACGTGCGGATTTCCGGACATATCGGGCTCTTTGCCGCCCGTAGCTGTCCTGGTAATATTCGGTTGCCAACCGGGTCTTGCCTTCAAGTTCTTTTATCCTGTCATCCACACGTTTCAATTCATTGGCGGGATTGGATATGGACTCACCGGCTTCCAATCGGGCTATCTCTTCCTTGATTTTCTTGATATTCTTCAGTTTCTCATACTCGGTGTCGTATTTGGAGAATATATCCGGATATTTCTGTTCCAGCTTGTTTAGCGCCTCACGCCGGGCATCCGTGGACACGGCTTCATCCCCGGCAATGGAACACAGTTCCTCTATTTTGCGCCTGTGCTCTTCCTCGGCCTCTATGGTTTTCTGCTTCTGCTGCTGATACCTTTCCTCGGATTCCTGCAAACGTTCGGTTTCCGTCTTCATGGAGATCAGTGCCACGGCAACACCGGCAAGCAGGGTCGCAACCAGCACATAGGGATTGGAAAGCATGGTCCGGTTGAGCATTTTCTGCGCTTTCTCAACCAGCAGGAGCCAGTTGTAATGCAACGCCTCCGCAGCCACCGCCCAGCCTTTCACGGCCGTGACTGTCATGACGGCGGTCCGGTACACACCATACGTACCGACAAGCCCGAGCAGGATACGGCCGAAACGTTCGTAATGCTCCACCATGTAGGAAACACCGGAAAGCGTGGTGTTGATGACACCTTCCGACTGTTGCCCGATTTCATTGAACATCATTGAAACGGCATCCTCTATATTGGAGATCTGTCCGGTTATCGTTTTGGATTGTGCCTCCATCAGACCACTGAATTTTCCGCCCTCGTCCGTCAGGCTCTCTATGACCTTCTGCACTTCGGGAAAACCGACCTTGCCTTCCTCCACAAGCTCCTTCACCTTGCTTTCAGCCACGCCGAACTGCTTGGCCAGTTCGGCGATCATAGGGATGCCCCGGCCGGTGAACTGGTTCAGGTCCTGTGTATAAAGCCGTCCCTGGGACATGGTGGTGCCGTAAAGATAGACCAGATCGTTCAAAGGGATGGAAAGTCCGGCAGCGATGTCACCCAAGCGGATCAGCGTCTCGTTCACTTTCTCCGCTCCAAACCCGTAGGCAAGAAGCTGCTTGGCACCCTGCGCGACATCCTCCAGGCCGAAAGGAGTGGTCGCGGCCGTATGTACCAACTGCTGCATCAGGGTGTCGGCCTTCTCCGCACTGCCGAGCATGGTCTGAAACGACACCTCCAGCTGCTGGAACTCGCCGCGTACCTTGGTGATGTTCGACACCAGCTCCTTGATAGTAAAGGCGGCCGCCAGCTTGCCGACGGTGTTGTTCAACAGGGAACCGCTCCTGTCAAGTTCCCGGATCTGTCTGTTGGCGGACGATGCCTGCTGGGACATCCGCTCGATCTTGCCCACGGCCTTGTCAAGACGGGCGCTCAAATGGTCCACCATAAGGAATTCTATTTGTACCGGTTTCATCTATTTTAGCTTGCTTTGAAAAAATCCTACTATTCCATCCGCTTCATCCTCGGCGCTCCGCTCATCCGCAGGACCGGAAGATCCGGACTTGTCACGGACATACCGGGGAGCGTCACTAAGCATCATGATCAGGGTCTGGTAATTCACCTTGTTCAGTATATAGTCCACGCTCCAGCCGGTGGCACTGGCAATCTGCCACACAAAACCGAAAGGGCTATGGGAGCCTTCATAACGGCTCTTTAACTCCCCTTCTTTCTTTGGCTCAGTCTCAAGCTCATCGGATTCGTCCGCTCGGCTGATCTGATAATAGGTATAAAAGGGTCGGTACCCATCAGGCTGACAAAACGCTTGATCGCACCCACCAGATAACGCTGTTCCATGAAGTTCCTTATGAGCCATGCCACCGGGCGCAAAAGCACGCGGCGGCTGAAAGGGCCACGACAAAGGGTATAGGCCACCATACGGCTCACCGCCTTGCCGTGAGAGGCCAGAAACTGCATTTCCTCCTCCTTGCTGAACCCCCACATCTCCTCACTGGTGATCCCCATCGACAAATATGTCCGGGCAAAAAGAATCTGACCGGACATATAAGGCCGCCTCATGGTCACGCGCAGCTCCAGCGGGGATTTCCTGAAAGGGATATGAAACGCTTTCAGCGGGACGCTCACACCGATATCCAGCAGCGCGTCCGCACCCTCACGCTGGATCTGCTTGATGACAGCTTCGTCCATACGCTACTCCTCGGCCGGGTTAGTGGAAGCAGCAGCGGCAGATTCAGCAGGAGGCAGTTTATACTGTTTCCACTCTTCCGGGATAGAATCCGTATTGAATACGCCATGGGGCTGGGAGCCGTCTTCCGGCATGGCCACTTCCAGCGTGCATTCGATTTTCGCCGTTTCTGTCAGGGTCAGCTTGCCGCCGAGATTGGAAAGTAGCGTGCCATTGGGAATCAGGATGCTCTGCCCCGAAACAAGGGCTATTTCCCACGGACCGGTCAGCAACACGGCTGCCGTCGGGGCCGTCCAACCAATCGGGGTTTTCTTTTCCGAGTCCTCTTCCTTGTAGTGCATGGTACCACCCAGCAAGCTATGCAGGTTTTCGTAGTTCAGCTGGATAACGTTGAACGTGGGGGCGATGCTGCCATTCGACTGGGGAATGATAAGCACCGGGGTTCCCGGCACCTGCTCCGCCTCGATTTTGGCGGATTCGGGTTTCTGCCCGCCCATGTCAAACGAATTCTTCTCTATGTAACCCACCACAAAGTCCTTGTATTTCACGGCACCGACGCCGTACATGAAATTCTTATTCATTGTTTCTTGATTTTGAAAGTTAATACTATGCCGGCAACACATCCGGTTATAAAAGCGGCCAGCGCTATTTTAACGGGACTAAAGCGACGTTCAAATTCCGTTTCAACTGTGAATGAGTCCTCATGTGTCTCATTACGGATACGGGTCAGTTCCTCCTCATAACACAGTACCAGCCGCTGGAGGCTGTCGCAGGATGCCTCCGCTATGATATTGCCGGCCGCATCGCTCTTCACCGTCAGGCCCGCCTGCCCGTTCCTGGAATGGTAGGACGAACCGGAGGGAAGTTTACGGAGGCTGTCCGGAGGGATCGTCAGGCTCACCGCCGATTTCGGAATCCCCGCCATCAACAACCCCCGCCTCACGTTTGACACGTTGTCGGCGCTTGACGACAGGCTGCTGTTCCGGTTCACCTCCGTCCTGCTCTTTCGAGTACTCGCGCATCCCGTAAAGAACAGGACAATCATCATGATGCCTGCAACTGTTGGCAGTATCAATGGCTTTCCGGAGGCGTGCCATTTCACGCCGGGTCGCCTGCAAAGCTTTCCTGTTTTCATTCAGTTCCTCTTTTAAGGGTTCTACAATATTCTCGATCAGGATACGGGTGGCATGTTCGGTATTGTCAATCCGTACCGTCTCGGCTTCGGCGGTAGCCTTCTCCGCTTTCGCCCTCGCTTCCCTGACCGTTGATTTCAGGGTGATGATGGCTATTATCGTGGCTACCAGACCACCGCCCAGCACCAGATTCATGACAGCACTGAAGTCCATACGCACACTGGTCTTTCAGGTCAAAGCCTATTTACCGGCATCCTTACCCGCAAACAGTCCGATGAGCCACTGGACAAATCCCGTATCGGCAACACCATTGGACACAAGGGACGCACCGAACCCGTAACACAACGCGATATACCACGTGGCATCAGCGACAAAGCCCGCATCCAGCCACCATAAAAGCATGGCGGCCACAATGCCCACACACCAGCTGACAATCTGTGTCGCCAAGCCCTGCATTTTTGGAAACAGAGCCTTGATCCCTTCCGTGAGCAACACCACGCCACCGACAAAACCGGCAAAGGTGGTGATCATCGCGCTATAATCGACTTCCGGTACTGTACCGGTCTGGGCAAAAGTTGCTGACACGAATCCGAGTATCAGCACAAAGAATAAAAGAAATCTTTTCATGTTGTTGTTGATTTATTGAGTTATACCTATTTGTTTAAGCCATCTCTGTACATCAAAACTGGGGCAGGCTTTGGCCGCCAGTTCATTGTGACCGACGATTCTCACATCGGGAAAACGACGATGGAAATCCTTCACGTACTTCTCAAGCGCCTTTTTCTGCCAGGAGGTACGGGTGTCCGCAGGCGTTTTACCATCCTTTGCACACCCGCCGGCATAGACGATATGGCGGGTCACGGGATTGTAACCGGCCCCGCCGTTGGTCACTTCCCACGGGTCCACATTCGCGTCCTCGTTATTGTTCACCAGGCGTTCCACTCCGCCGTTCAGATGGAACAGGTCGGTATATCCGACCTGCTTCCAGCCGCGGCCGCCCTTTGAGACGGGGTTCGTATGCCAGGCGCGAATCTCCGCACCGCTTACCTCACGCCCTTCAGGAGTGGCCGTGCAATGGATGACAAGATACTTCAGCTTTCCCATCACTCACCGCCTTCCTCTTCATCAACGGCCGCCTGGGACAGTGCTATCTCCACCTTCTTCTCCGGATCGGCGTCCAGGCCCAGTACAAGTGTGCCGGATACCGCCTTGCCGCTACTGTTCACACCGGCGGTGACCGTCAGAGAGCCATCGGTGCAGACTGCAGTGAAACCGGCCGGGCCGCGGATCACACTTACACACCCAGC
>ERZ780028.429-NODE-429-length-15589-cov-4.077314_pt1 | contig 15589 bp, 16 predicted proteins | sample MGYA00511859_ERZ780028 | MGnify/ENA primary metagenome ERZ780028 (study PRJEB29588, sample SAMEA2152254) | human gut metagenome | biome: human gut; feature: human-associated habitat; material: faeces | place: Denmark | collected 2008/2010 ...
CAGCTCCGGGGCGGCTCTGGCTGCTGCCGTTCCTTGGATAGCTCCGCTTGTAGTGCTGCTATCCGTTCATTCTTCGCTTGCAGCTCCCTTTCCAATATCTCATAAAGGCGGTTTTGACCGTCAACCTCTACCGTCAACTGGTTGTCGGTGGTTGACGGTTCACACCTCGAAAATGCTTGTTTTATCAGCTTTTCACCGTCAACCGATACTATCAACCGACCGTCAACCCCTGTAAACCGGTTGATAGTGGTTCACGCTTCATTTTTTTGAAAACTGCTTGCTTAGAAACACCGATTTACAGACTTCTCGTATATATATTTTACCACATAATTTTTCCAAAACACAGATTTCTTAATCCTTATTTTCATCCTTAATTTTCATATCTGCTATTATACGTTCTTCCCTCTGCCTCTCTTCACAATAATCCCAGAAGTCTTTCAATGCTTCCTCATCCGATTTCCACGGCAATGGTATGGGATCCAATTCATCTAATCGCTTCACAAGTTTGCGTACCTCTTCGGTATCGAACTCCTCATCACTTGCCTCCATTACATAAAAATCCAGTTTTTCATTTATCATTCTGATTTCTTCGTCTTTGGTCATGTTAAAACCTCACTACATTATATACATGGCACTTCTCGACAAATTCTTACAAATAACTACAAATTTTTTCACAAGAAACGAAAAAAACGATACTGCATAGATTTCTTACTCCACACAATATCGTTCTTCTATATTTATACTTTCATTGTCTTCGCCAGAGAAGTAAGCAAAGCCGCCATCTCCGGATTGCCAAGTACTTTCATCAGCAGTTCGGGATCTACTCCCTCCGGTATGGTAATCTTATTTTCTTCCTCTTTCTGCTCATGTATATCCGGATTAAGATTTTCCTTATTATAAAAGGCATTCTCCATTCTCTCTGCATTTTTTCGCCGGTCCTCATCAATAATATGACCATACACTTCCGTTACCATGTCCGCCTGTGCATGTCCGGAATCCCCCTGAACTGCTTTGATATCTCCACCGCTCAGTTTCAGCTTGTATGTAACACTTGTATGGCGCAGACTATGAAAAACCACATCCGGAAGCCCTTCTTTATCAATTACTTTCTGCATCTGGTCACGAATATAGCTGCCATTGATCGGCATTCCAAAAGTAGTCGCCATTATCAGGTTGTAATTGGTATACTCACTGCCAAACGCCTCCTTTACCTCATCCTGTTCCTTCTTTATATCAATAAGGCACTGTGCCACAAATCCCGGTATATAAACTTTGCGCTCACTGGTATCGGTCTTTGGTGTTTTCAGCACCCTGACCGTCTTATTATTCTTCCTTTGGGATGGAAAGATCAGAATGACTTTGCATAAAATTTATCATTGAATTTATATGGATGCTCTACATACATCGTCCGTTCCTCCTGAATTTGAAATCTGTTTCGTGTTCCAAATTCAGGAGCGGAGGAGACCGGCTCCTTCTGATGTCTCTGATCATGCGTACTGATTTCCTTTCAGGCCACCAGATCAGACAGACCTGTGGCTTATTGGCCGGAAATCAAAATTTCAGGGCAACAAAAAAAGCCCCTCCGAGGTGCTAACCCGAAAGAGCTTTTCTAATAATCATATGAAGTTTTCCTGCTGTTCTTTTATTTCCAGCATAATCAGTATAACAGTCCAAAGTATCAAGGGTATCTCAAATACCTGCCGTAAAGTATCACTGATTCCTATAAAAGTATCATCATTTGATACTTTTTAAATTGGCATAAAAATACACCGGAACTCACCAGCCCGATGTATAATCTTCCTATTTATTTAATGTGCCATGATCTTTCTCATGTTGAGCAATCGCCTGACGAATCAGATACAGCACTTCTCCATTGATAGAACGTCCCTCAAATTCAGCAAGACTTTTCAATTTTCCGTGCGTCTCAGAATCAATCCGAAGACCAAGGTGTTTATCTTTTTCCATATGGCTTCCTCTCCATTTGATAAGTACAAAATAAGTTCATGTTACGAGTACATTTTAAGTACAAAACATGGTAAAATGGTTTAAATGAACTTGTTTTAAGTACACTATATTTTATTATTAGGGGAGAGCATCAAAAATATGAAGAAAGAAAAGCGATATTATCAAATCCGAATGGATTATTTCTGGCTTTCCATTCTGGCAGTCATAATTGTTATCTCCATAATCATCGCATATTATGCCTCTGCCTATGAGCAGACATCTTCCCAACCAGTATCTACTAAACACCGTGCTGACATTGATGTAACTTTTGACGATCTGCGCTCATCCCTGGAAAACACATCTGAATGTTATCTATGCGGAAATGCGGAAGAAAGCCTGATGAGCTACTTTAGAAACTTTGACACTATTGGATTGATCTCGCTGAATGACTGGTATGTGATTGATTTTCCACTGAAAAATTACGATGAAAATGGAAATGAGGTAGAAAATGCTACTTCAACTTCATTCCTTTCTGGGAATACAGGTGAAATATCTTATTCTTCAGACGGAACTCCAAGCCGTGGTATGGCAAGCATAGATGTGACATTGCCAGAAAATTACGAAATTGATACTAACATGCTGGAAAACCATTTATGTCAGAACTGTCTAAATAAAGTAGCAGCTTCATTAGAATACAGAAAGACAGACGGAGAAAATAAAGAAGCCATTCCATTGTGCATTGTTGATTTCAAAACATTGGAAATTTACTCACTACAAGATTACTGGAGATCATATTTTGTCCGAGATTATTATGTAGAAATGGATTTTGATGATAATATAGTAAGAACAGAAGTATTTTACTTGCCAGAACGTCAATAACAAATATGGGAAAGAGGTGATACTATATGGGAATAATTAAATATTTTAGAAAAAAATACTGGGAAGCAGCCATTTTCAGGGGTGGCTTGACAGCTGTTCCTGATAGAGCCTATGCACTGTTTACAGAAAAAGAATTGGAAAAAATTTACAACGATAGAAATGAATTTTATAAGAAGCTAATGCAGATGATTGATTCATATTAACAAAAGGTCAATCAAAATTATATCTGTTACATAAATTAAAAGGTAAGTATGTTCAAACATAAGGCCCCGGAATCTTAATGATTTCTGGGGTTTTCTATTATTGGGATAAGGCTATTTATAGCAATTTAAACCGAATTATGATAACATAAGGCAAAGATAAATCGGAATTTGAAGGAGATTCTTATTTATGAAAAAAGGGATAAACAAATCAATCTTATTTTACATTGCAGGAAAATTTGAATTCTACGGAGGAAAATTGATGGGAAATTACCATGCAGAGATAGTAAATTTGAGTTTGAAAAATAAAAAGATGATTAAGGAATATGTAATTCTCAAATGTAGAAAACGATTTTGGGGATTGTGCAAGATTTATACGATTATAATACCTGAAAGGGATATTGATGATGCTGTAAATATGTTTCAAAGTAATTTGAGCACAGTTCTGAATAAAGAGTGGTACATTACATTTCATACTGCGGAAGAAGTAATAATTGTTTTTCGTGAAAAAGTGTTTAGAGTGTCAGGGAAAGGTATTATACCTGTATATCAAAAATGCGTCGACACATCCTGCGCAGAGGATAAACAGAAGTGGGATGAAGTTGTGGCATATGCAAAATCATTAGGAGTACCTGATGAACAATGCGATTTTCTGCCAGAAGATTTTGCAAAGATAGAATATTGATAAAATTTGAATTTAAGGAGCATATATGAAGAAACAACAACTTTCAGCGGAACAAAAAAGATTAGAAACAGATCTTTGGATTATAGCTTTGGTAACATTGGGAGTTTTCCTATTTTACGCTGCAACAGGTAAACAATTAATGAGTTTTGTTGCGAACAGCAATATTTCAGTTATTCCAAGATTATTACTTAATGCAGGAGTACAATTTGGCGTAGCTGGATTGGGAATTACAATCGTTTGCATTTTGCGAAAAGAAAGTTTCACGCATTTTGGATTGATACGAAAAAATATTTTCAACCAGATCATAAATAAAGTTCCAATTGATTGGAGAGTATGAAACTTTTTCTGTAAAATAATGTTTAGAAGGTTCTTCTATGATACAATAAATATCATTAGGAGGACCTTTTATTATGGCAAGACAAAAGAAACCGGTACATCGAGTACAAATGACCGAAGGAAAACGAAACATCATCCATCAGCTTCTGGAAGAGTATGATATCCAGTCTGCTGAAGACATCCAGGATGCGCTCAAGGATCTTTTAGGCGGTACCATTAAGGAAATGATGGAAGCGGAAATGGACGATCATCTCGGCTATGAAAAATCAGAACGTTCGGATAATGATGATTACCGCAATGGGTATAAGCGCAAACAGGTCAACAGCCGATATGGATTGATGGAAATCGAAGTGCCGCAGGACCGAAAATCAACATTTGAACCACAGGTGGTGAAAAAACGTCAGAAAGATATTTCTGATATTGATCAGAAGATCATTTCCATGTATGCCAAAGGAATGACTACCCGACAGATTTCCGAAACCATCGAAGATATTTATGGCTTTGAGACCTCGGAGAGTTTTATTTCCGATGTAACCGATAAGATCCTGCCACAGATCGAAGACTGGCAGAACCGGCCGTTGGACGAAGTCTATCCCATTCTCTACATCGACGCAATTCACTATTCCGTAAGAGATAATGGTGTGATCCGAAAGCTTGCAGCTTACGTGATTCTTGGAATCAACACGGAAGGAAAGAAAGAGGTTTTGACCATCAGCGTTGGTGACAACGAAAGCGCAAAATACTGGCTTTCCGTTATGAACGAACTGAAAAACCGGGGTGTCAAAGATGTATTAATCATCTGTGCAGATGGTTTAACCGGCATCAAAGAAGCAATCGCTGCAGCTTTTCCAAAAACCGAGTATTAGCGCTGTATCGTACACCAGGTAAGAAACACACTGAAATATGTCCCTGACAAGGACAGAAAAGCATTTGCAGCGGATCTGAAGACCATTTATCAGGCCGCAGATGAAAAGAAAGCGCTGGCAGCCTTAGATCGTGTAACTGAAAATGGTCTCCCAAATATCCGAATTCCATGAAACGCTGGAAGGATAACTGGGATGCCATCTCTCCAATTTTCAAGTTTTCAACGACGGTCAGAACGGTGATTTATACCACCAATGCGATTGAATCCCTGAATTCCACCTACCGGAAGCTGAATCGGCAGAGAAGCGTATTCCCAAGCGATACGGCCCTTTTAAAAGCGCTGTACCTGGCCACTTTTGAGGCTACGAAAAAATGGACCAGTACGATTCGAAACTGGGCGCAGGTATATGGCGAACTGAGTATTATGTACGAAGGTCGTCTTCCAGAATAACGAGTAAACCGACGATCAAGACAGGCGGAAAACCGCCTGCTCTTGACATGCCATTCAACAACTGTTATATATAAAACAAGGGTGAAAAGCTCAAACTGTAAGCTTACCACCCTTGCATATCATAGAAGAATCTTATTTACAGACTTTTTCTCACAGTCTCCAGGTATCAGGATCTGCAGCATAAAAATAGTATTCTCCGCATTCACCGTGATTGTGCCATTGTACTTTTCAGCAGTATACTGGATGCTCTTCATCCCATATCCGTGGTCTCTCTGATCTTTCTTTGTAGTCAGCGGCAGGCCTTTTTCAAAACGAAGCTTTCCGCTGTAGTAGTTCTGGATCTGTATCATAAGGATGCTATTCTGGATAACAATCTTCACACTGATGACACGCTTCATCTCATCTTCCAGTTCAAGAACCGCCCGGATTGCATTATCCAAAGCATTTCCGAAAATGGCATAAATATCTTCCACCTTCATAAAATCAAGCTTTGCACCGTCTGCCATACATGTCCAGGTGATCCCGTGATTTTTACAGAAAAGAGCTTTCTCCATAAGTACGATATCAAGCGCGCGGTTTCCGGTCCGTAGGGCAGTGTCATAGATCATGATATCATTTTCAATCTCATCAAGATAATCTTCCCGTTCCTTCCCCTCCGTCATATTCCGGAGAGCTCTTATCTGATGTTTGAGATCATGGCATTTCCGGTTAATGTTTTCAATCGTATCTCCCGTCATCTCGTATTGCTCTTTCTGCATCCGCCATGCAGCATTGATCCCGGCCAGTTCACTCTGGAGTTTCATCAGTTCTTTCTGATTGATCTGTACCCACAGCACATAAAAACAGCACAATGCATCAATGATCCGGTAGATTACACGGTGAAGACTTCCGGACTCAAAACCGGCGATAAAGGAGTCATCCATAAGACTCAATACCCACACCAATGTAACGATCGTCGCAATAGGGAAAAGAGATTTTTTACTCACTGCAAAATTATCTCCTTCCGGAAGTTTTTTAGCCATATATAAATAAGCGGCAGTATAAACAGCGACAAAAATGAATACGGTTATCAGATAGTTATCACCACCCAGAATTGCATATATCAGGTACAGATCATATGCAATATGCTGTACCGCACAGGCTAATACCGCATAATAAGCGGCCCTCAGAAAGCCCTTCCCCATGCTGATCCATATAAAAACGACACTTGCAACAAGGTAAGAAGTCCAGTAAATAAAATGGAAAAATCCTACTTCGGGAATTTCCCACCGGGAATTAAAAAGATAAGGCAACAAAATCAGAAGAACTGCCATACCTCCTACCCGCACGACAAAACCTATTTGCCTGCGCAGAGGCAGCATGAAAATCATACATACCGCCAGCAGCTCCACCATGTAGGATATATTATTCCATATTTCCATCATCATAAGCCAATTCCTCCCATGTAATTCGCCAGTGACTGAAGGATTTCCCTCTTCCTCGGTCTGCTGATTTTCAGCCAGTCTCCTCCCACCTGCAGATCATCTTTATTTACAGAATCCACATATTTCAGATTGACAAGATAGCAGTTATTGCATCTCTTAAATGATAGACCGGCGAGTTTATCCTCTATTTCTTTCATCGATGCTTTCTGACGAAACACTCCGTGGTTGGTATGGTAATAAAGATAGTGTCCCGCCACTTCTACATAGTAGAGGTCGTCAGTCGAAATTCTCTGCATTCCTCCGGGAGTTGTCAGAATGATGTTTCTGCTCTTTCGGTTTCTGATGATATTGAACGCATTTGTCATCTTCATGGCAAAGGAATAATAATTGACCGGCTTAATCACAAAATCCAGTGCCTGCACTTCATATCCCCTTATGGCCATCTGTGCCATATTGGTCACAAACATAATAAGTACCTGTCCGTCTTTGTTCCGTATTTCTTTCGCTGTATCAATGCCGTCCCGGCCTTCCATATCAATGTCCAGACAGATCAGATCATATGATCCGTCACTTTGTCCGAGAAACTCATCTCCCGAAGCAAACGTGCGGATCTCAAGTTCATCTCTCACTTCTGCTTTAAGTCTCTGATAATACCCGAGGAGTCGTTCCCTCTCGTCTCTCTCATCATCGATCACTGCAATTTTTATCATAAACTGTTCCTGCCCCTGCTTTTCACACCTGATCTTAAGTAACAACTCCTATTGTACCATTATTCTGCCTTTTTTGCCTCACCTTCCGGAAAGATGATCTTATAGACAAAGAAATAAATCACCATAGAGACTCCTCCTGTAATGAAAGTCACCAGAATATTGTAAACGGCAGGCGCAAAATAGTTCTGCGCAATTGGCATCCACAGCCCGTTTACCGCATTACATACAAGAGATATCAGCACCCATGCGATAAAGTACCACAGGATCTGCCACGCAAGATTGCCATGACTCTTAAATGTAATATTTCTCTGGAGCGGGAAATTAACGCATTGTGCCAAAAAAGTCCCCAGTTCATAACTGATAAAATATCCGAGTCCGCCGCCGATGACGACTTCGCCGGCGGCGTTTCTTGCCACCTCATATCCGAGGATATTCCACTTATAATCAAAGCCTGCAAAATGTATCGGGATCTGGGGCCACATGAACTCCGTTCCCGCCAGCTCAATCCCAAACAGATACGGAAAAAATGTAAACATCAGATACTGCAGGATGGTAACTCCCATACTGAACACCCAGAAATAAAATATCTGGTAGAGCCACTTTGCAGCCTTGGGATGCTTCTCCTGAAACCGTGCCCACCTTTCTTTCATATAACTTCCACCTCCGTCTGCGCATTGCCATAGCAGCTCTGTGCATCCACGGTGATTTTCCCGCTTTTATCCGGACGGATGACCGCCATAGCCTCTCCATAATATGTATCCGCCGTATCTCCGAGGTAGCTCTTCTCACAATAAGGGCAGGCGCTGCCGATACCAATGAGCTTTCCTCCTTCAACCGTCACCGTTATATCACCTCTTTCCAACGGTTTGACTGTACCTTCCGCATCTGTATATTTCATCCGCACATAGAGCAGATCTTCTGCAGCCACACTTTCCTGTTCCGGTTCCAGTGTGAGTATCGTCTCATCTCCCGCTGTCTTAAGCGAGCACTCCGCCATTCTGTTTCCCTGTGCGTCAAATGCTTCCGCCCGGATCTCTCCCGGCTGATAGACCGTCTTAAACACTGCGCGGCAGTCGTTTTGCATCTGTTTTGTTCCCACACATTTACCGTTTATATACAGAGAGACATGGTGCGCCCGGGCATATACTTCTACTTTTGCATCTTTGCCGTCACAGCCGTTCCATGACCAGCTTTCCATCGCGTTAGTCATCTTCCATGCCGATGGCGAATGCGGGCTTGATGTATTATTTACAGGGATCACACCGATAGCAATATCCTGCAGCCCGAAAGCGACTCTCGTATACGCCATCTCCGCCAGAGGTTTCCCTGTGAGATCGATCCTGCCGGATCCCGCACTCACCCAACCGCAGCCTCCGTCAAATCTGGGCGCATAGTCTTTGTATTCCCAGGAACCGATTCCGGTTTCGCCAAGATAGTCCATTCCTGCCCAGACAAAATCGCCTATGATCCTCTTGTTCTTCTTTGCTAGTTCCCAGAATCTGTACGCATCCGAACAGAAAGTTTCGCTGCCCAGAATCATGCGTTTCGGATACTTTTTCAGATCATGTTCGTAACGGTTGATGCCATAGTTATAACCTGCAATATCCATGTTTGCAAAAGCATCTCTCGTCTTGACATCACATGGATACAGAGTAGCCCCGAATTTCATAAAGTCCGCTCCCATGATCCCCGACAGTTTATTAAAGAACTCACTTCCGACAGCCTTTTTCTTTTTCACATTTTTCACTGCCTGGTCTGCCTTCTTGTCACTGTATACGCCGAATCCCATGGAATATAAGAAGTTAAAGAAAATATTGATTCCGCAGGTCACCGGACGCGTCGCATCCAGTTCATGGAATCTCTGCGTCAGCTCGCCGCAGAATGCGATACCCTTTTTCTGTGAAGTCTCCGACACCTCATTTCCTGTAGAATAGAGCACTACGGACGGATGATTGTAATCCTTGTCCACAATATCCGCCAGGTCTTTCCTGTAGTTATTTTCAATTTCTGCTGCGTAGTCGTATTTTGTTTTATGTATATACCATCCGTCAATATACTCATCCATGACAAGCATGCCCAGCTCATCGCACGCTTCAAGCAATGCCTTGGAACACGGGTTATGGGCACTTCGGACAGCATTATATCCATCCTCATGCAGGATGCGGATCTTCCGCCTCTCCGCGAAATCATATGCACAGGCTCCGAGCAGTCCATTATCATGATGGATGCATGCTCCTCTTAAAATAACCCGTTCTCCATTAATACAGAATCCCTTTTCAGGCGTACATTCTACAGTGCGGATTCCGAATCTCACTTCCCGTACATCCTCTCCGTATGTCACGCGGCACGTATACAGCTTCGGCGTCTTTGGCGACCACAGGTCCGCATCCAGAAGAATTGTCTCCCATAATGCTTTTCCGCTCACGGAATCGCTATTCTGTCTTGCGATCACATGATCACCGTCCAGAATTTCAAAGCGCAGTGCTCCATCGCCTTCTGTCTCCACTGATACAGCTATCCTGCGCGACCGGTAATCCAATGTGGTCACACGGATCCCGTCCATTCTGATATGCCGTTCTGGCAGTATATACAGCCATGCTGGCCGATAGATTCCGGTTCCCGAATACCATCTGCTGTTAGGCTGGTCGCTGTTTACCACATCGACACTGAGATAATTTTCTCTCCCATATGAAACAAACTTTGTGATATCGATATAAAATCCAGTATAACCGTAGTCATGAAAAGCAGCTTTCTGTCCATTTACCGATACTGTTGCTTTCCTGTACACACCCTCGAATTCAAGGATCAGACATCTGCCTTCCCACTCTGCAGGCACATAAAATTCTTTTTCATATGTATAGTCCTGTGCATCATACCATCCGGTATTCACACCACCTGGGCTGTTTTCACTCTTAACGTCGAGGAGCATTGCGTCGTGTGGGATATCTATTGGAAAACTTTTTTCCGAATGACCGGTACGATGACAGATCCATGAACTATTTAATGATATCTTGCTCATAATCTTATTCCTCTTTGTTATCATTTATTGTTTAGTCAGAAAATCCCCCGGGCATTAATCCATCCCGAGGGAAAATCTGCATTTTCCTATTCTTTCATGCGTTTTAGGAACCCTGAAATGATAGAGAGGAGAATACTTATTCCCATAACAGCGCTGATGGAAATAATTGTTCTCACCTGTGATGCATCCCCGAACATATTAATTCCTTGAAAAGCATCTACAAAAGAACCAACTGAATCAGTAAGAAATTTTATCGTTGCTGTACTATAGCATACAGTAGCCACTACAACCAGATAATCATTATCTTTTACAAACAAGATAATGTCGATAACAATTCCAATTACCAGAGCTGTAACTGTTATTGCGTCCATTGCATTATGTGCCGGAGCCCACATTGCATATCTTATAAGTGATATAACTCCTAGCAGTGCAGCTAACGCAATCAAATAAAATCCCACAGCTTTCATACTGAATTTCTCTCTCATTACTTCTGCACCTCCTCAACACGGACTTTGGCTTTCCGCTTTTCTCTGACAAGCATAATTACCAAAAAGAGATCAAGCACTGCAAACATACTGATAACTACATACATAACCGGTTGCCACCATGGTGTAAGCGATACTACTTTCGAATCTATGCTGTAACCATTCATAACAGAACTATTTGCAATAATATATAAATGATTTTTTGTTGCCGTTCGAAGTCTTGCCAGCATATCCCCATTATCGTTATTGTCAATTTCTTCAAGAACTTTTTTTGAAGTTTCTCCATCAAATCCAAAACAATAGAAATCTGTTCCTGCCATTAATGTCGTTGTATAATGGATTTGATAAGGCTGATCTACAATTGCATCAGATTCCTGCATACCCTGAAATCCCCACTCGTCAATCAACACATTCGTACACAGCTCTTTACTCGTAGTACACCAGATAAATCCGATTCTATTAAATCCATGCATTACTGCTGTGCATTCCCCGGCTCTTACAGAGCCTTCACAACCTCTAAGCGCGCCTTCTCTAAATGCCTGCTCATTAAAGAAGCAGCAAACACCCATTCTGTTGTTTTCCTGATCATTTCCTGCAAAATGTTTTAATCCTGCACTAACGCCCTTAGAATTCATACCCCGGGCTTCCGGTATCTGGCAAAGATAATTCATATTAGCATCTTCTGAATAATATTCAAAGTTGCGTCCTCCAAATGGGGTCCTGTCTAGATTGGAACCCAGAACCCAGACATGCGTCATTCCAAGATACATGGCTTCCTCACCCATCAGTTCTCCGCGTCTTTCCATCAGCTCTTTATTAAATGTAGCGGCCATGATAGACTCACACGGAAAACAACAGTCATTTCTTCCATCTCCATATAATTCTTCACTAAAAATACCTCCTACTCCATCAGGACCATCTCCGACAATCATCGAAGGAATTCCAAACTTTGGAACCGCATTATTCATATACGAATCCTTAAGTAATCCTGCCATATCTTCCGCAGTAAACTGGTTGAGATATTCCTCCCATTCAGGCGCATCATAATCCAGGCCTATCATAGCTGCAAGAGGAATATTCTTGTTGTCACCCTGTACAAATTCATCTGTAGACAGGGCGTCTTCCGCTTTCTGATATTTTTCTCCATCCAGCTCTTCAATCATTTCATCTGTTGCTGCAACTGTCGTTGCCTTTACCGGATAGGTTGCATCCCAGTTATTTCTTGAAAGATAGGTAACTGCATCTTCAACCCAATAATTAATATCGCATTCATCAAACAAATTTGTTACTTCAACACCCGTATTCGAAGAGATATTGTATGTCTCATTGTCAAATTCTTCTGTCCAGCAATATGTCTTTTGAGCATTCCCTTCGGTACTCTCTCCCGAAACAGCCACCATACCTGAAGCGCCTTTCGCTGCAAGGATATTATTCAATGCATCATGTGCATCGTCGCCAATTGAAATATAATAGTCTCCTTCACTTAAAATATATCCTTTTTCTTTCACGTAGTCATAACTTGCAAGCAGATACTTTTCACATTCAATTGTTAATGTTTGGCTTTCGCCCGGCTCCAAGATATCTGTCTTGGCAAAGTCCAATAACTGAATCGCTGATTTTTCAACGAGGTTTTCTCTTTCATATGTTCCGTATGGCGTTTGTGCATAAATCTGCACCGCACTTTTTCCCGCCTGATCTCCCGTATTTCTCACTGTCACTGTTACAGTTATGCTTTCATCGTCTACATCCACCTGATCCAATGACTGTTCAAACTCTGTGTAGGACATACCAAATCCAAATGGATAAGATACTTCCTGTGTATAATCCCATGATTTTCCTGTGGTAGACCCTTTAGCTGAATCTGCATTCCCCTGTCCCAAAATCACATCTTCATAACGAGTTTCATAATATTTATATCCAATATAAATTCCCTCTGCCTGCACTGTATACCATGACACATCTTCAGCAGCCTCAGAACTTTTTTCCACGACTTCTTCTACATTAGTCCAGTTCTGATTATTATAACTTCCATTTACCGTAGCCGGAGCTGATAATGAATTAACCGCATATGTTTCTACAAGATGTCCGGAAGGATTGATTTCTCCTGTCAGAATTTTTGCAACTCCTTCAAAACCTCTCTGGCCCGGAAGTCCGATCCATAGGCACGCATCGACGCCATATTCATCTAGCCAGCCAACTTCCATCGCATTACCGGTATTTAAAAGAACAATGATTTTTTCAAATTTCCCCGAATCATTGATCATCTGTAACAAATCTTTTTCTGATTGATGAAGCGCCAACTGACTGATTCCTTCCGGATCCTCCATATATAATTCGCTACCCTCTCCACCTTCTCTTGCAAACATAACAATTGCAGCATCGTTATACTCTTCCTCCCACGATGCTTTTAATTCTTCTGTATAAAATGAAATATCTTCTTCTCCTAATGACCATTCATTTTGAACTTCTTCCTGAACATCATAAGCGCCATTTCCCCTTTGTGAATCACTATTCAGATAAGCATTATACAAGATATCATTCACCTTCATTCCTGCGTCAGTCAGAGCTGTATACAAGTCAATACAGTATTCTCCCTCATAACCTTTTGATCCTGCCGAAGATGCTTTGTACAAAGGCTCTACCACTGCATGTCCGAACAAAGTGACACTAATTTCTTCTTCCGCTAACGGCAGAGTATCATTTTCATTTTTCAATAAGACTGTACCCTCTCCCTGCTCTGTAACACTGTGCTCATAAGTATCTGCGATCAATTTCTGCAGATTCTCTGCATTTAACTCACCATATTCGCTTTCATAATATATCGTATCTTCCGCATCTGTTCCCTCTGCGTTCACAACTTTACTTACTGTAATCCCAAGTGCACCATTCACTGTCCCTTCATAACTCATCATACAATTCATCCCCAGAATTGAGGTCGTTAGCAGAAAGGAGCATGCAGATGCCAGACCTGTCCATAATCTAGATCGTTTCATAAGTTCCTACCTCCCATTCGTTTTGTTGTGTCCGGCGACTGCGCATATCACCGATATCATAAGATTGCCTTCAGCATTTGTATAGCCGTACAAGTAATTACTTTTCACAAAATTTATAATCTTATTGTATTCATTTTGGGCAAAATGGCAATAAGTTGTGCATGTCCTGTAATTATACAGAACATATTCTGCTATGTGCTGCTCTTGTTATGCACTGATTTATCAGTAAAATCACATCTACAACTAACACCTTCTTTTTCATCCGTGCCAGTCCCACGCCATAATTAGCAGTACATGCCGATTTACCTGTACCACCCTTTTGGTTTACTATAGATATAATTTTTGTCATATTCATTCCTTTCCAGTATCAGGAAGAAAAACAGTAAGAAATAATTGTGGATTTTTTACGAAGATTACGAAAATGAAAAGTTGCATTATAAATCGCATTATTGATAGCTACCGAAATCGCCGCATTTTTCCTAAAAATCATGCGAAGTTTGCGTTAAGAAGTTCGTAATGAAATTCTACGAATCCACTGACGAAAATTCACCTAAAAAGTTACATGAATTTATAATGCAATATATGAAGTGGTTGAGATAAGAAAAACCCTTGAAAATACTGGATTTTCAAGGGTTTTAAGGTTCTTATTTAAGTAATGCAAAACCGGGATTACATTCCCATCTGCTTTGCAACTTCTTCTGCAAAGTTCTCCTCTATGCATCCTGATGAAGCTTTATGCATTTTCCTGTATCTTCAACACTGCTTTAACACTTAAATTCACCAGTGCTACTCCAGTCGGTTAAAACACTACCTGCACCAGAAACATATAGCCAGCTGTTCCCGCTATAATACTGAGCAGTGTATTTCATTTCATACATCCTATTGCATATTCAATATGCGAACTGGTCAGTTTCAGAAATTTACTTCTGACCAGCTCTGCCGGATATTTATTGGATGCCACTACAATTTCATTGTTCCTGCATAACACTGTTTCCAAAATCAGATCAAAGATGCCATTAAGTAACTCTTTATCAAACGGATATCTCTCTAACAGAATATCCAGATCAATATTATCTCTGATAAGTTCTGCATATGCCTGTACGTCGGATCCTATCTCATCATTTCCGGATACGATACGATAAGATTCAGTATTACTTAACTCAGTATTATTTATATTATTCTTATTAGTGTGAATATTTTTCACTTCTGGAAGTGTAATTTCTTCACTTCTAGACATGACATTTTTACACTTCAAGATATGTAAATTCTTCACTTCTGAAACTCCTGTTTTTTGCTCAGAAGTGTAATTTCTACACTTCTGAACATCCTGCACCATAAACTGTTTTAGATAAATCATGGTTGGTTTTCCCTGCCCCTGACGCTTCTTTTCAATCAAACCTATACCAGCATCCGTGTCCAATTCCTTCATTATGGATATTGCTTTTTTGTTACTGCATCCCATAGCCTCCATGATATCTTCAAGCGAATAATATATGTAAGCTCTCCCTTCATCGTCCATCCACTGATTTTTCATAGATAGTGACATGGTTTACAAATCCCCGAAGTCTTTCCAGCTCAATCTCTACAACTCTTTCATCC
>ERZ780028.473-NODE-473-length-14714-cov-3.012143_pt1 | contig 14714 bp, 15 predicted proteins | sample MGYA00511859_ERZ780028 | MGnify/ENA primary metagenome ERZ780028 (study PRJEB29588, sample SAMEA2152254) | human gut metagenome | biome: human gut; feature: human-associated habitat; material: faeces | place: Denmark | collected 2008/2010 ...
TTAAAATAAAAAACCACAATCAGAACAATTGTGGTACAAATTAATCTCCAAATAATATTAATGTTGAAATTTCCCTCGGAATAATAGAACTGATATTTTATAAACGATTACTTTCTTTTTGGTATTTGGTGTAATAATAAATAGAAAATTAAAGATGTAAATTGTTGATATAGCTTAAATGGACGGTGCTACTTATGAAATTTGAAAGTATAACAATAAAGAACTTTAGAAATTTTGAAGATGTTAAACTTGATTTATCAAATAAAAATATATTCTTTGGTCTAAATGATGTGGGTAAAACAAATTTTTTATACGCTCTACGATATGTATTTGATAAAGAGGTTCGTAAGCAAAACCTTTTAGACTCGGATTTTCATAATAAGCAGATTGAAAAACCAATTGAGATTGTCGTTACTATAGATATTAGTGATGTTGCTGACAGCGATTGTCAAAAACTCCGTGCACAGCTAAAAGGTGCATTGCTAAGTGAGCATAATAAGGTATATATAAAGCTTTTTGCAGAATATAGCAAAACAGAAATGCTCGCTCTACCGATATTATCGTGGGGTGGTGATATTAATCATCTTTACGAAATGAAGCAAAGAGGATATCTATATGAAATAGACTATGTATTTAATGTCATTTATATTGACTCTTATGTTGATTTGTATTCCCTATTTAAAAAGAATGTGAGCCAGCTTGTCAGAAATGAAAAGGATGAAGATAAAGATATTCTAGCAAAAATTCAAAATACAGTTGATGATTTGAATGGTCATATTGCTTCTCTGTCTGGAATTAAAGAATTTGAGGATAAACTTACGCCAGAATATCAAAAATTCCATGATGAAGGGATATCTGTTTCAATAAAATCCGAAATCGCAGTAAAGGGATTGTACTCAAATATCATCCCATATATTAAACAAGATAATGATGATAATTTATATCCTACTGCCGGGGAAGGTAGGAAAAAGTTATTGGCATATTCAATATACGACATACTGTCAGATGAAAATGCGGAAAAGAAAATCAATTTGTTTTTAATTGAGGAGCCTGAAAACCATCTTCATAAGTCTATGCAGATTGCATTATCACAAATACTTTTTACCGATAGCAAATATACATACTTGTTTGTAACAACTCATTCGCCTTTTGTTCTTTATGAAATGGATAATGTAAATTTAGTTCGAATATATAGTGAGCGAAAAATCAATAGTATTAGCACATTTTATAAAGTGCCTGATGCTTATGAAAAAAACAGGAAAATGTTAAACCGTTGTTTGTCAGAAGCAATCTTTGCTAACAAAGTACTTTTGGTTGAAGGACCATCTGAATATATGCTATTTAGCAAAGTCCTTTCAGTAGTGCATCCTTTTTATGAAGCAGATGGAATATATATTTTACCAGTTGATGGTGTGGGATTTGAAACATATTTTTCTATCCTGGATGAACTTGAAATTTTTAATGTGGTAAAAACTGACAATGATTTGAGAGCGGTAACAGGAAAAGGTACATATAGCGTTTTAGGCTTTTCACGCTGTAATAATTATATTGGGGAAAAGCGTCTGCCTACTAAACAAATTCAAGAGAATTCTGTTTCTGCCAAGAGGAGTTTATATAATTCAAATATAAATACTTTGGATAAAATACGGAGTGACTTTCATATTTTCTTATCAAAAGTGGATTTAGAAAATGATTTAGACGAGTTTTTGCATGATAGATTATCAGCTTTATTGGATAATGATAATCCTGTTAAATATTTACAAGATGCAAAGCACTATCATATGGTGGAGTTGATTGAGAAACTTTCGGGTACAGATTGCAGAACAATCTATAATCATTACAACTTTGCATGTTTGAAGGAGGTTGCCGAATGAAACTATCTCCAATTCAAGAGAAAATAGTAGAAACTCCCGGTAACTTAATAGTAAGGGCAAGTGCAGGAACAGGAAAAACCCATACAATGGTTAATAAAATTGCTAAGGAAATTGATGATAACCATACACATAAAGTTATTGCTGCAATTACTTTTACAATAAAAGCAGCACAAGAAATAAAGGATAGATTGTCTGTCGATGTAGTTCAACACTTCATTGGAACAAATAACAGTTTCGTTATTGAGGAAGTTATAAAGCCTTTTATGAAGGATGTCTATGGTGCTGATTTCGATTTGGACATGAGTACGGACTATTCAGCTAAAGTTGATACTTTTCAAGAAGCTATTGAAAAAATAAGGAATGAAGGTATCCTCTGCTCATATCGAGATAATAAAAGGAACTTTATTTTTGATTTGGCTCAAGAAATTGTAGAAAATTCTTCGGCTTGTAGGCTTTATCTTCAAGCAAAATATTTTAAAATATATATCGATGAATATCAAGATTGCGACAAATCAATGCATAAATTCTTTATGTATTTATGTGATGAATTGAATATCGAAACCTTTGTTGTGGGAGATGAAAAACAATCGATTTATATATGGAGGGGTGCTTATCCAGAGGCTTTTAAAAGCATCTGGAACAAACCCAATTTTAAAAAGATATTTATGGGAGATAATTTTCGCTCTTGTCAACAAATACAGAATTATTCTAATCTATTATGTGATGAGACAAGAAGTCTTTACAATCCTACGGAAAATATAGATAATATTGTGTGGCTTTCCCCTACAAAGGCAAATTGGGCAACAGAAGTATTGTCTAATATTGTTCCCGATAAAACGTCAGCATTATTGCGTTTTTCTAATGATAACGCACGAATAGGAGCAAGCGAATTAACGACAAACGGTTTAGAGTATGTTTATATCCCACAGACTCCTATTGCTGATATTACAACAGATACAGCGTGGCTTTATACAGCAATTGCTAAATACCTTATAATTGAAAAGTATTCTGCATATGATGTAATTTCGGAAATACCTGTTGAAGGAAATGAAAGTCGCAAAACAGTATCCACCGTAAAAAGATTACTCAAAAGAATTGAAGAGACTATAGATGATGAGCAGTATTTCGGCTCGTGTGTCACAGCATTGGCTGAATATCTTGGATATGATACTCGCTCTGCTCACATAAACAAATTATTCAAAACAATTTCTGATACCAGTTTTCATGTGGCATTTGAAGCGGATAAATACAAACACATCGCAATTACATTCCACTCTTCAAAGGGATTGGAGTTTGAACAGGTAATTGTATTTGCAGAGGATTATCGACTGTCTGATATGTCAAGTATATACAACCATTATGTAGCGGTTACAAGAGCCAAGAGTAAATTAATAATTGTAAAATTAAACGATTTTAATGCTAATTGTTTTCAAGACAATTTAAAGAAAATATTTAATGAAAGTGGCCTTAATATTGAGGATGTAGTGACATACGGATAATTTTGACAAGTTATGTTTGATAATATGTAATTATATTTTAGAACAATATTAAAAAGTAAGTGACAAAAACCTATAGTATTATTACTATAGGTTGTAGACTGATAGTGTGAGTAATATATTCCACGATAAAGAAATCAGTTATACAAATAAAATTGAAGTCTGCAAAAAAATAATGTAATATTGCAACGCTTTGAGTTGACAGGCAGAATGAAAGATTTATAATATTTATTATCTTTCAAGGACATTCGATTTTGATGGTGCAAAATTGCAGGTAGTTATATTTGAAACTTTGCAGCGGTGTGGTACTCCCTATGGCAGAGATAGCTTTAAGCGTGTTGTTGCACTTGCTGATGATGAGGATATGCAAAAGCGATGGAAATACTTTCCGAATAATAAAGATGATACACTTGAGTTTCCTGTTGTACTTGCGGAAATTCAGACTTTTCATGAGCCTGTATTCGATACGATTGTGAATGAGGATGAATATCTCAAAAAGTGGATTAGAAACAATTTCAATTGGTTAATAAATAATCCTTATCTTTTATAACATATTACGGAGGAAGTTATATGGCGCATACAGTAGCAATAATAGGAAGTTTTCAAAAATATTATAACGAGATTTTGAGTATTATTCGAGTATTTAAAAAAGTGGGTTTGTGTGTGTTGTCACCAAATGAATCTTATATAACCGATAAAATCGGAGATTTTGTAATTTTTGAATCGGATAAAAAAGATTTTTCCCCCGCAGAAATACAAATGATAACACTAGATAAGATCATTAGAGCAGACATGGTTTATGTATATAATCCTAATGGATATGTTGGCAAGACAACGTGCTACGAAATAGGATTTTGTTTTTCTAAAAAAAAGCCTATATATTTTTTTGATTATCCTGATGATCTTCCCATCCCAGTTATAAAAAATAAGCAAGTGTTAAAACCAGAAGAATTTGCTTATATTGCATTTTCAAGTGAAGTTGAATTTATAACAGATTATTCTTTATGTACTGATGGAGAAAAAGCATTTAATGATTTATTTGATTTGGAGAGAAGTGTTAACCCTGTAAAGGCCAAAAAAATAGTTATCTGCGGAAGCATGATGTTTTTTAAGGAAATGGTTAATTGTCAAAATCAACTTAAAAAATTAGGAATAGAATCCATTGTGCCAAAAGAAGAAAATGAAACTGTTGGTCTTTATGATGAAAGGCAATTTATGAAATTTAAGAAAAAAGTTTCACGCACATATTTAAAAAAAATCAGAGATAAAGAAACTATGGGAGTGTTGATTTATAATGCGAAAAAAAGAGGCATCGATAATTACATAGGAGCAAACACATTAGTTGAACTTGCAATGGCATTTACTTGGAATAGAAAAATTTTCTTGTTTAATGATATTTATTCTCCGTTAAAAGATGAACTAATGGCTTGGGATTGCATATGCCTTAACGGAGATCTTAACAAGTTAAAAGGGGAGTTTATTAAGGAGAATATGGTACTGGAGGAACCAACTGATTCACAACTTTCATTATTTGAATTCATATGAGGAAACAGATATGCTTACTAAAGATGTATTTATTTATCATTTGGACAATGAAATACAAAAATTATTTTCACTAAATAAATATAATTACAACTATTTATATTCGGTTTTTAAGTTAGTAACAAGAATAGCATTTTTGATTAGTAATAAGAAAATTTTAATACCAGCCTCAAATTATTTTGAATCCGATTTGTCTTTTAGAATACTTAACGAACTAAAAGAATTAAATGAAATTGGTGCTATTGATTTGATATCTAGTTCTCATAATATTGATGAATTGTTAAGTAAAAAGGTTAATCAACATGGCGATAATATTTCATCGTCATACTTTCATTATCGTGATTTTGTGTGTGATAATCAAAAAATAATATTACCAGGAACATTAAAAAAGAGAGAACGAAGTGCATCTTTAGATATAAAATCTGGATGGTATTCTTCGATCAATAATTTTGAAATGAGAAATACACTTGTCAATTTTTCGTTAGAGACAATACCTGCATCAAAACTTGAAGATATATTATATGAGGTTCCACAAAAGTTAGGACACAAGGCTTATATCAGTGATTATATTTTGCCTTTATTACCAATAGACAACGAAAAAATTAAAAATGCAGATTACTTTTTGAACACTTTTATTACAAGAGAATATATCTCTAGTTTTTTAAAAGAGTTTAACGCTACATGTTTAAAAGATATCCCGATTATTGATTCTCATGTCGTTCTTCCACATAGAACAAATGATGAAGAACAATATATTTCATATAATGCATTGGCATCTGAGCTTAAACTTTTAAAATATAAGAACTTAAGTGCCTTAGACTTTGTAAATAATTGTAGTACGTATGAACTAATTGAATTCAAAAACTCAACTGAATGGAAATGCATTTTGGGAAAATTAAATAATTCAAAATCGAGCAAAAATACTATACAGGAGAAAAAAAGTATGGAAAATTACAGCAATATAAAAATTGGTATTATTACTGCTTTGCCAAAAGAATGTGCGGCTATGAAAATGATGATGCACGAAGTTGAAGAATGCTTTTTTGATGATAGAGGGGCAGGCCATAGATTTTTTGTTGGCAAACTAAAATCTGCAAACGGTAAAAAGCATAGGGTGGCTCTTGGATTATGCGGTATGGGAAATAACAAAGCAGCTATAAGGGTTACTAATATGTTAAATCATTTTAAATCAATAGATTCGATTATTATGACTGGTATTGCTGGTGGGATTCCATCATTTCAAAATGACGAAAAACAGGTCAGACTGGGGGATATTGTTGTGTCAAATAGCGTTACTCAGTACGATTTCACTAAAGAAACGCCTGAAAATATTGAGGTGCGTTCTAATTCTGCAAAACCAAGTGCACAACTACTAGAAGCTATTGATTTTATCAAGGTAAATGAATATGAAAATATTTATCCTTGGCATGAATATATTGATAAATTTTCCACTAATTCACGTTTTATGAAGCCATCTGTTGATACTGATAAATTGTACGATTTGGAGGGAAACCTTTGTGAACATCCTTATGACAGTACTCGAACAAAATATCCTAAGGTTTTTATGGGTGGCATTGCATCTGCCAATAATTTACTCAAAAATCCCAATAAAAGAAAAATGCTAAAAGATAAATATGGAGTATTAGCTGTCGAAATGGAAGCTTCCGGTGTTGCGGATGCAACTTGGACTAATACAGTGGGATATTTGGTTGTTAGAGGTATATGCGACTATTGTGATACATACAAAAATGATTTATGGCAAGAATACGCGGCATTGGTTGCAGCAGCGTATACCTGTTCCATAGTTGAAAGTATCCCGTATATATAACATATCATTTTGAAGTGCTATATTCTAACAAAGCTTTGACCCGGAGGAGCATTGGAAGTGTTCCACATAGACAAATCGGCTGAAAATCCCACCTTGATGACTTTTTGTCATATATATTAAAACTAAAGACAAGATATTGAGGTGTGGAGAAAAAATTTAGTTGAATTTTTCAAGCATTCATGAGTGGTACAGTGTTACTATAGACTCACAATAAATTTCTATGCAGTCGTTCATATCGTAAATTATATTCAACATATATCTAAAATATATAAAAATGAAAAATCAAATTGTAATTGTATTGATGATACTTTCATAGTGTATTCCCCTACACTCGCCAGAGCGCATGACTGTTAATCATGATGTCACTGGTTCGAGCCCAGTTGGGGGAGCCATAACAGAGTAGTTTTTATAGCTGCTCTGTTTTTTTGTTATCTAAAAGTTTGTCTAAATTACTATTATAGTTATCGTTCACAAGATGCATTTGAGCCGCAAGGTGTATATAAATTTGAGTAATATTTATTGTTGAGTGTCCCATCAACACACGCAGCACTTCAAGATTACCGCCATTATATACAAAGTTGGTAGCGAATGTGTGCCGGAGCAGGTGAGGATAAATCCTTGAAAAACCTTTTTTCTTTTTAATTCGAGCAAAAAGCATTTTTATTGTGTTATTAGTAATAGGTGCATTACGCTGCGTTAAGAAAAGACTATCAAAAACTACTGTAATATTACTACGATAGTTATAATAAGCTGATAATTGGGCATGTAGAGAAGAGCCAAAAGGCACTACTCTTTGCTTTGAACCTTTGCCATTTACTATGATATATCTATTATTCATATCAATATCACTACATTTCAGATTTACAACTTCCGCCAGCCGCAAACCACAGTCAAGCATTAACATAATAACAGTACGATTTCTACAATTCAGAATTGTAGTATTATCATACAATGCAAGCAGATTTTTGACTTCTACATCTGTAAGAGGTAAAATAACCTCTTTATTCGCTTTCATAAGATTAAGCCTATTAATATCTATGTCTATGTATTCTTCAAAATATAGCCAACGATAAAAGACTTTAACGGCTCTTGCATATGTTCTGACTGATATTTTATTAATTTTTCTACTTTCAAATAGATGTAATTGGTATGATTTAAAAATCATAATGTCTAAATCTTCTATATCCATATCAGGTGAACATAAGTCAAGAAACATTTTTAATGTTCGTTCATAATATTCAAGAGTGTAAACTGAATTACCCCTAAATTTTTGCTCCTGCATAAACATTTCATATGCTTTCAATATGTTCACAGTAATTCACCCGCCTTAATTCCTCATCTTCAGCTAATAACATTTTATATTTAGGATTAAGTCGAGGTTTTGCTTTTTCAACATCTTCAAGCAATGTATTAATTCCGAAAATTTTAATATACGTATAAATACCACCGCCAAAGTTATGACCATATGTATGACGAAGTTTAGATGCATTGTATTCCATTCCCGGAGCAACATATATACTTCTTGGAGCTGTTTCAGCTGAATTATAGAAATCAAACCAATGCTCGGCTATATCAAATCTCCATTTATTAGAATCAGAGCAGGAAGGTTGAACATATCGAAGATAATGATTTAAGACAGCAAAATATAATTTGTCAACTATTTCATCTTCCATAACTATTAATCTAACAAACTCTGCAGCTCTTTCTTGTCGCAACTGTAATTCACATCTTACCCAGTGCGGGATCTCGTCAGAACGATTTCTCTCTGCAGCTTTATCATAAATTCTAATAAGAACCGAACCTTTGCGAGTGCCGTGAACTACACATCTGCCGTCTGAACTCTGAATAACTTCCCATTTTCGAGTTCTTGCTACAAAATTACCTTTTACTGTATCTTTAACTATTTCATCAAGGTTCAAATAACCTTTAAAATCATCATACGCAACATCAAGTCTTGTTATATTGCAATCACCTACATTATATACGCAGAATTGGAAAATATTTTTAAAATTGCCGTTGCCAAGTGTTTCAAACGTTCTACAACCTTGACCACTCATTTCGAGCATAACAAGACCGTCATGTCCACCGTACATTACAGAAACACCGCCGAAAAATAATCTATTTTGCCAACCGTAAAAGCCGTATGTTTCAGTAAATGGGCAGTCTGTCATTCCTAATAATTCTATAATGTCCTCAGGAGAGCAAATAGAAGTAGTAAAACTAAACCAGTCTATCATAATTTTGTTATCCATAATAATGTCCCTTTCTGCGTGTTCTGCGTGTATTGTAGGTAGAGGGGGGCTATTAGCTTGCCCCCCTGAGAGGAAACCCATTTCCTCAATTTTTTTGACTGCAGGGCCCCGGCGGTTCAAACCGCCACCCCGCAGTCAATATATTTTTAGTCAATTGTGTTCAGCATTCGGAGGATTGCACTATATGTATAGTAACCTGCAACAGCAACTAACCATAAAGAGAGAGTGTCAATTATAAAATCAACAGGAATAACCCAGTTGATATATTTTAAATAAGGTTGAATAGGTGTACTGTCAAGCAACTTGAACGGACTGTCAGGAAGTAAATCTATAATGCTTTTTAGCAAATCATATAGGGTATCACATATCCAATTCCATATTTCTCCAAATACTTCCATTATTGCGCACCTATCAGCTTTCTTGAAATCATAATCAGAGCAAGAACAAACATAGCTCCGGTGAAAAATCGTATAATTTTAATTTGTTCTTCATAGTCCGAGAAATCAATAACTATTTCTTCATCTATGCCAAGCCGCTCAAATTTGAACGGAACCACAAAGCGTGGAGCTTCTTCATCTGTTTGCAAGCCTGCAAAGAGGTTGTATAAATCCCATGGCAAGCAGAACGGAAACTTTTCCTTGAAAAGGATTTCTGGCAAGCTCAAACCTGGGATTGAAGGCTTGTTCGGTTTGGTGTTAGTGTCGTCTTTAGTATCATCTTTTGTATCGTCTTTGGTGTCTGTCTTATCTGTTGCTATATCGCCAGTGTCTGTCAATGTCTTGTCACGAACATCTGACGGTGAAAGGTCTATAAGGTCGTCAACATCAAGAGGAAAAGCAATAGAGCCACTTCCTGCATCAGCAACAGAATCAGTCCAAGTTGTGTCTGTTCCTATATAGTCGTTACCAATAGAGATTGAAGGGTCGCATGTGAACGCCTTAGTTAAATATTCGTCTGTAACTTTATCAGAATCACAAGGCATTAAATAATCAGAACCAAATATAGTACCATCATCACAAACAATATTACCAAACGAACCAGTAATAGTATATCGATGTCCTTCAATGCTCGTAACATTAAGCAGTTCAGAGCCATAATACATGAGAGTACCAGGTTTTGAAAAATCAAGTCCTGCAATTAAACTTTTATAGCTATAACCCATATTAGAACTAGTTCTAAACCCAAGATTAATTACAGAATCTTTTAATGTGAATTGATATTGATAATCATAATAATTAATATAATTTATCATATAAGGATGTGAAGATATAAGAGAATAGAAAGAATACTGTGTACCTAATATAGATACTTTCATAATAACATTATGAGTATTAGAAGAAAAAGCAGATATAACTTCATCAGGGAAATTACCTGTGCGATCTTGTCCTACAAATTCAATCATAGTACTGCCAATTGTAAATGCAGTATAACTATCTCTTGTGACTTGATAATCAAAATCAAGTGAACCATTTTGCTGTAATAGAGAAACAAAACTATCATAGTTTTTAAAAGTCGCTTGCGGTACACTAAAATCGACATAACTAGAATCAGCTATTACAGATGGATTAAAAATAAAAGAGGCAATAGAATCAAAGATTTTTTGCCATTCACTTGCTAAGCACATAATTAAGCCGTTTGTTGTTACTGTATAATACTCTTTTTTTGCGTCATACTGTTCTTTAGCTTTATCTATTATGCTTTTCGTGTCAGAATCAACAGAATTATAATACCGTCTTGCCGTGCTTTGTGCTGCCTCGGCAGATGTAAAAGTAACACCACAAGCAACCATTATGCCTATAACAAACATAATAATTTCTTCAACACCTGTTACAGCGTGAGCCTGTGCCGGTGCAAGCACACCGCCGAAACATATTACAGTCATTAAACATAAAATTAAGCACAGAGAACTACGAAGTAGCTTCTTGATGTTCTTCTTGCTGAACAAGGTTTTTATTCTTAATAGCATTTCGCAACCTCTCTTTCATAATATTGACATTTATAGCTTGTGCAGGCTCTGCATCAGCGGCGCAGCTCTTCTGATTAACAGCATTTTCTGACTTTTTTTCATTCTGAAAATTAAAAAGTGCCATTGTATCATAGCATTCAGCAATCTTCTTATTGAACCTCTTAAGCTGGGTGCCGGTTTTTATTTTACAAGGATACCAGTATTCAACGCATTGGAATAAGCCTTTACAAGCGATTGATACAAGAGCCATTGCTAAATTCCAGTTACGCAAGGCTCTGTGCTTATAATCGTACTCAAGCAAACCCCTTATCTGACGGTCAAGCATTCGGTCATTTTGTGCAATTAAAATAACATCAAAATTAAAATGCCTATGATTAGCAAAGAAATTCACCCACTCCATACGGTCTTTACGGTCGAATTGGCGAGCGTTGAACATTATGCTTGCTTCATCAATTACTATGAGAGTTTGAGCCTTGAGCTTCCCAGGCTTGTGATTTTCTTTTGCAAATTTTAAAAGATAGTCAATAGTTAAATCACTGTTACGCAGAAAAATAAACTTACCTAAATTTTTTCGGTTTTTGTAAAACTTCCGGGCATTGACAGGATAGTTAGCAATAACATTCTTACCAGCTCCAAGCCAATGAACGATATCAGACGTTGCGTGATAGCTTTTATAGGAGCCCGGAGTACCACTGTAAAGTGAAATTGCCATAAAATCACACCTTTTAGATGTTTAATAGGTTCGTAATTTTTAAAATATCAAATCAGACAAATTGCCTGATTTAATATTTTAAGAATTACTATTAATGTAATATAATAAGATTTTGATTAAGAGGAAAGTTTGAAAATAAGGTTTAGCATTTCCGCAAGCGAAAATGCTTTTTCTAAACCCGCCCACCGGAAAACCCGCAGGAAAAAATTATAATGCGGGTCCCCAATTGGGCCGCAAGCGGCACTACGAACGCCCGTTTTTTAAGTCTGCTATGTCTGAAAAAACTTTTTAAAAAAGCCCTACGGGGTCTTGACTCTCCAAAAGCAAATGATAGCTTTAATTTGCCGAGCAACTCAAAAGCTAAAACTTAAATTAAGTCACTCGGCTTGAATATTGTATCATTTGCTTTTTCCGAGTAAAGACTAAACTTTTTTAAAAACTTTTTTCAGAGGATAATTACATAAAGAAAAGTAATTGCCTACGGCGTGCCTCACAATCTAAAAGCTAAAACATTTTACCTACAAAACAATAGGAGCAGGGCACTAAAACCCTGCCCCTAAATTTGATTGAGAGGTAAACAATTATCTGCCGATAAGTCCACGAACAAACGTAATGCCCTTTTTTATTGCAATAATTGCACCGAAAATAGCAAGTCCGATAGGAAGAGCTAAGCCGATATAACCGAGAATATCGCTCTGAATTGAGCTGATAGCGGTTGAAAAACTTGACTGAAGATCAGACGAACTTGCAGCCTGTCCAGCCTCTGCGGCAAAACTTGAGATACAACCAACAATAGCAGTCATACAAGCAATTGCAGAAACTACAATTTTCTTTGAATGCTTTTTGAAAAATGACTTGATTTTAGACATAATTTGTACTCCTTTCATCAAAATTTTAAGATTTTATATTCAAAAGACTAACAGCCTTACGAATACCGAATGACAGTAAAGATAAGCAAGTGTAAAGAGCGAAGCCAACACCAAACCCATATGGAAAACAAGCAAATAATTCAGGAATATAGTTCATTAAATCACCACTTCCAAAAGCTAAAGGCTTTAGCTGCTAAAATGCCGATAATTACAGCCAACAATCCGATTATACATTGAAAACCTTGTAAATTAATGTTTCCAAGCTCATCAATCGTTGCCATTGTCATCACCTGCCAAAGTGCTCATTACAGCGTCTTTGAATTGACACTTTTTACAAATTTCTTCATCACCGGGGCGGAATTTTTCTCCGTGTTTTTTAATCAGGTAGTTGAATAAGAGCATTAAGCAACAACCGAGTGCAAAACCTGTCAGCATATTACAACCCCCAAACAGCTGTAAAAGCGTTTAGTGTTTCTTCGTCAACATTTTCAACTTCATTGATAAGAATACACTTCTTTTTGTCATCGAAGTACAGATTAACAAAAGAGCCGAGTTTAACATTTTCGAGGACTTGAGCATCTCTGACTTTTACTTCTTCGGCTTTAAGTCCTGTTGTGTCGTCTGACTGATAGAGAACTGAAAGTCTATGATATTCAATGCGTTCTCCTTGCTCTGTGACAAACTCACCAGAACGGTAGCCTACTATCATTTTTACATCATTCATTTTGTTGCCTCCTTGTTTGAAATTTTTATTTTATATTTTATAGGGACATTCGGAAAGTGTTTCTAGTAATTCGACAGTGGACCCCTGGCACGTAATTTAATCTGACTTCATGACATTAATATTTATCTCGTGATTTTCACACGCATGTCCAGACACGTTCTAAGTCACTTTTTTATGCGTCCTAAACCGAATGATTATTATGGATTAGCTTATTTCATAAATGTCATTAAGATGTATACTTACAATTTGATAATCGTTGAAATCAAGAAATAAAAAATCGTCACAAATCCAAAAATCATCAAAAGCAATTTGCATACAGTTGATATAAACAGTTGAATATGAAAAATCACGACCTTTAAAAAGTCTTAATTTATATAAATTATGAATTATTTGTGTAACAAGTTCAGCATCCATTTTTATGTCCCCTTTAAATCTGATAGTTCATATTGAACTATTTAATTGTATTATAATTCAAAATGAACTATTTGTCAATATATTTCAGCAGAAAGTGATAAAATATAACTGATATTTTATAGAATTTTGCGAGGAATTTTTATGAAATTTAACGAAATTATAAAAGCTTTAAGAGAAGATGCAGATTTAACTCAATCTGAATTAGCTAAAGAATTTAATGTAAACCAAATCACAATATCACAATATGAAAGAGGAACAAGACAGATTTCATTAGATATGTTGATTAACTATGCAAAAAAATTTAATGTTAGCACTGATTATATTTTAGGACTAACTAAAAATCCAACACCAAATTATGATATTAAAAACCAATTAAATATATCGGGTCAGAATAAAATACATAAAATCGAAATGAAATAGGAGAATAAAATGAATTGGGGAATATTAATTGTAATAGGTATTATAGTAATAATATTAGAAGTAGCATCGCAAAGCGTTAGAAATAAGAAAACTAATGAAAAGTTACAGCAAAGCAAAAACTTGAATGTTGATAAGACAAATACTGTAGATGTTGAAGAAGAGAAAGAAGAAAACATCAGCGTTGATGATTATAAATCGTATAAGAAAAAGTATTTGTTTACAAAGAACGAATTTTATTTTTACAAGCAGTTGCAGAAGATTGCAGAAAGCAAAAATTTACTTCCTCTTGCAAAAGTCAGACTTGCAGATTTTGTAGAAGTTAATAACAAATCTGAATATATGAAATACTTTGCAAAAATCAGATGTAAGCATATTGATTTTTTATTGCTTGATAAAGAAACTTTGAAAATTGTAGTTGCAATAGAGCTTGACGATAACAGCCACAGCAACGAAAAAGACGAATTTAAAAACAAACTTTTTGAACAGATTAATATACCTCTTATAAGGTGCAAGGGAATAGGAACAGTTGAAGAACAGTTACAAACTATTTTAGCAAATTCAAACTGTTAATCATGATGTCACTGGTTCGAGCCCAGTTGGGGGAGCCATAACAGAGT
>ERZ780028.503-NODE-503-length-14239-cov-7.088762_pt1 | contig 14239 bp, 14 predicted proteins | sample MGYA00511859_ERZ780028 | MGnify/ENA primary metagenome ERZ780028 (study PRJEB29588, sample SAMEA2152254) | human gut metagenome | biome: human gut; feature: human-associated habitat; material: faeces | place: Denmark | collected 2008/2010 ...
GAGGGGGCGTACAAGCATGAGGATCTCGGCAGTCCGGTCGGCTCGGGCGGAAATGTGTTTGAAAATTTGGAGCTGCGAGAAATTACCGACGAAGAAGTTTCGCAGTTTGACCGCATTTATAACGGCGTTGACTGGGGGTATTTCCCCGACCCGTGGGCATTCAACCGTTGCTATTACGACGCTGCAAGACGCACGTTATACATTTTTGCGGAAATGACCGCAAACAAAAAGAGGAACAAAGAAACGGCTGATATGTTGCTTGATTATGGCCTGACCCGCGATGACCTCATCACAGCAGACGGCGCAGAGCCTAAGAGCGTTGCGGACTATCAAAAATTCGGCTTACGCTGCATTAGCGCAAGAAAAGGGCCGGGAAGTATTGATCGCTCTATGCAGTGGTTGCAGGGATTATCAAGCATTGTAATTGACCGCACGAGATGCCCCAAAACGGCAGAAGAATTTATTTCCTATGAGTACGAAAGGAACCGCGATGGAGAGATTATCAGCGGTTATCCTGACGCAAATAACCACCATATTGATGCGTGCCGATATGCGACGGAATCGATATGGAGAGTGCCCGGCCAAAAGGGCAAGAGCGAGTATACCCCCATTTGGAACAGATAGGACGGTGAGCGGCTATCAAAACATATAATGACCTTGTGGCGGTGGGTGAGGACGAAAAGGCGCGGATGGAATTTATCCGCAGAGCGATCAACGAGCACCGCGAATCCCATGCATATAAGACGGCGGCGGATGCGGAGGAATACTATAACGGCATGAATCCGACTATCAACCGCTATGAAAAAATCATCTACGATATGCAGGGGCGCAGCCACACGGATATGTGGACGGCAAACCATAAGCTGGCCAGCCGGTTCTTCGGTCTGGCGGTCGATCAGGAGATTTCCTATCTTCTGGGTAACGGTGTGACCTTTGCGGAGAAGGAAACGCCGAGCAAGCTATGCCCGGACTTCGACCAGGAAGTCATGAATGCGGCGCGCGAGGCGAAAATTGCGGGCGTATCCTTCGGTTTCTGGGATTTGACGCATTTGCGGGTGTTCTCCCTGCTTGAGTTTGTTCCCCTCTACGATGAGGAGGACGGCGCAATGAAATCTGGTATCCGGTTCTGGCAGGTGGCACAGGATAAGCCCCTGAGAGCGACGCTGTATGAGATGGACGGGTTCACCGAGTATTTCCAGCCAAAAAACAAGAGCATGGAAGTAATGCAGCCAAAGCGTAGCTATAAGCTGATCGAGCGCAAAGCGGAGGTTGGCGAAACCGAAATCTATGACGGCGGGAACTATCCGAGTTTCCCCATCGTGCCGCTGAAAAACAATAAGCGGTGTCTATCCGAGATCGCAGGAAAGCGCAACACCATTGACGCGCTGGATTTGGCGTCCTCTAACATGGTCAACAACGTGGACGAAGGGAATCTGATCTATTGGGTCTTGTCCAACTGCAACGGCATGGACGACCTTGACGACGCGAAATTTGTGGAGCGCTTGAAAACCACGCACGTTGCCCACGCCAACGGCGACGACGGCGCGAAGGTGGAGAGCAAGACCATCGAGGCCCCCTATGAGGGCACGAGCAGCACCATTGATATGCTGAAAAAGAAGCTCTATGAAGATTTCCAGTGCTTTGACGCTGCGGCGGTATCTGCGGGCAACCAGACGGCGACCGCGATCAAGGCCAGCTATGTGCCGCTGGATTTGAAAACGGATAAGTTTGAATCCGAGGTCACGCGATTTATTGTTGAGATTCTGCGCCTGGCAGGCATTGAGGATCAGCCGAGTTACACGCGTAATCAGATTATCAACAAGAGCGAGGAAACGCAAAATATTCTGCTGGGCGCGGCGTATTACGATGACGAATACATTACAAAAAAGTTGCTGACCATCAACGGCGACATTGACCAGTACGAGGACATGGCGAAGCGCAAAGCGGCAGAAGTAATTGACTTGACGGAGCCGGTGATTGGCGATGGCGACCAGTGACCTCGGGCATAAGCTGACCGACAAGGAGCTTGCAAAGCTGGAACGGCGCATTGCAAAACTATACCGCGAGGCGGGGAAAGAGCTGCAGGCGACCATTGACGCATATTTTGAGCAATTCAAAAAGCGCGACGAGGAAATGAAAGCGCTGATCGGCACCGTGCAGAACGGTAAGGAATGGACGGAGGCCGATTATAAGCAATGGCGGCTCAACCAGATCGGACGCGGGGAGCGCTATCAGGCCATGCGTGACAAGGTGGCGCGCCGCACGACCGATGCAAACGCCGTGGCGGTGTCCTACGCCAACGATGCAACGCCCGGTATCTACTCTCTGAACCGCAATTATGCGGCGTATACCATCGAACAGGTCGCTGGCAACGTCGGCTTTGATTTGTGGGACGAGCAGACAGTCAAGCGGCTTATGGTAGAACAACCCGATCTAATGCCATATTACCCGCCAAAGCGAGCCTTAAAGCGCGGTATCGACCTCGCGTATGGCAAGAAGCAAATTACAGCCAGCGTCACCAGCTCAATCTTGCAGGGCAAGAGCATCAAGCACATGGCGGACGACCTGCAAAAGCGGATCACCACCATGAGCCGCGATTCCGCCATCCGCACGGCCAGAACCGCCGTGACCGGCGCGCAGAACGCCGGACGCATGGACAGCTATGCGGCGGCGGAAAAGATGGGGATAAAGCTCAAAAAAGAATGGTTGGCTACGCTGGACGCGCGTACACGCCACTCTCATGCCATGCTTGACGGCGAACAAGTGGCGCAAGACAAGAAGTTTTCCAACGGTTGTCGCTTTCCCGGCGACCCACAAGGGCCGCCGTGGGAGATATATAACTGCCGCTGTACGCTGGTTGCGGCGGTGGATGGGGTAGATACATCAGACGGGCTGCGTAGGACACGCGACGGGCTTATATCTGACATGACATATGCGCAGTGGGAAGCATCGAAGCGGGGATACAGCGGCAGACAGTTATCCCCATATCACATGGGGAGCGAAAAATCTGAAAAGGATGTTACGAAGAAATACATAGATTCCGCCAAGCCCCGCATGGGTAAGGTGCGATACGAAAACGGATACCACATAAAAGGGCACAAGACCGAAATCGAAGTTGCAAACCAACTCAGAGATCAATTTGGCGGGAAGTTCGTGCTACTGAAAGAATCGCAGACGCCAGGTATAAAAATGCCAGACATGCTGTGGAAAGGGAAGCAATGGGAAATAAAGTCGATTTCCACAGAAAAAGCCGCAGATAGCGCTCTGCGCAAAGCGATAAAGCAGATACACGGGAACCAAGGCGGAGTGATTTTTGATGTTGCCGATGGGATTGATAAGCAAAAACTAATTGATGTATTGGATGCGAGAGCAACACGAAGCAAATCGTTTAATGCAGATATAATTGCGCTGCATAACGGGTCTGTCCTCTTTGCGCGGCGATATAAAAAATGAGGCAACCCCCCACCAGAACGGGCGGAGGATTACCTCGATAAAACGGAAACATGAGTTTCCTCATTGGTAGTATATGCAATTTCCGTAAAATAGTCAAGAGGGTTTTGAAAATGAGCGTTGAAATTCAGGACAACAGCAAAGAGGTTTCCGCTGAAATCAAGGCGGCGCTGCTGCGCGGGCTTGAAAAGTGCGGGCAGGTGGCAGAGGGATACGCGAAAAAGCTGTGCCCCGTCGACACCGGCAATCTGCGCAATAGCATCACCCATGTGGTAGACGAGCAGGAACCGGCGGCGATCATCGGGTCGAACAATTCTTACGCCGCGTACGTTGAGCTTGGCACCGGTATTTATGCCGAAGGCGGAGGCGGGCGGCCTACACCGTGGGTGTATCAGGACGCAAAGGGCAACTGGCATTACACACGAGGCAACAAGGCACAGCCGTTTCTGAAACCCGCTGCCGCCGATCATGCCGCACAGTATCGGGACATTTTGGAAAGCGAGTTGAAAAATGGATAACGAGACCATCAAGGCTATCGAGGCCATTATCCGACGCGGCAATGACGCAGAGATACGCCGAAAAGGCGACGGGTACATTGTCTTAGAGGTCAAGAAAACAATCAAATACAGCACTTCTGCGCAATAGGGCGCGGGAAAGGGCAATAGGAGCCAGCTTGTAAGGAACGCTTACAGGTTGGCTCTTTTTCTTTCGGTAAAACCCGCGAAGCATAGCGGTTTTTATACAACGTTCGCCCCCGAAGAATTGGGGCCGAGGAAAAGGAGAACGAATAACATGGCAAAATTTACGAGAGCGGAAATCAGAAATATTCTCGGCGACGCTTGCACCGAAGAGATCGAAAATCGCTTGGTTGCGCTGCATCTGGGCGTGGTCGACCCACTCAAGGACGATCTCACAAAGTATAAGGCGGACGCGGAGAAGCTACCCGGCGTCCAGAAGCAGTTGGACGACCTCAAGGCGACGGGTGACGGCGGTTACAAGGAGAAGTACGAGAAGGAACACTCGGCCTTTGAAGCCCTTAAGACCGACATCACGGCAAAGGAGAGCAAGGCGGCAAAGGAAAAGGCCGTGCGTGCTTACTTTGAGAGCAAAAACATCACCGGCGCGAATCTCGACCTTGCGATGCGCGGCTGCGGCGAAGAAATGGCCGCATTGGAGCTGGACGGCGATAAGATCAAGGATACTAAAAGCCTTGATGCACTCGTAGACGGCACCTACAAGGGGCTTGTCTCCACCACGCAGACAAAGGGTGCAAATCCCGCCAATCCCCCGGCGAACACCGGCGGCGCAAAGACCCGCGAGGACATCTACAAGAAGGACGACAAGGGCCGCTATGTAATGTCCACGTCAGAGCGCCAGCACGCGCTTGCTGAGTTGATGGCAAGCGAAGCAAATAACTGATTTTGAGAAAGGAGCTACTATGGCTGCTAAAAACAATGTGACCACTACCGGTCAGTTTTCTACCTCCGTCCGCGAGGTCGATTTTGTAACGCGATTCGCGGACAACTGGGACGCATTGCGCAACATTATGGGCATTATGCGCCCTATCCGCAAGGCACCCGGCACTAAGCTGGTGTCTTACAAAGCCAGCGTTGACGGTACGCTGCAGGGCGGCACTTCTGTTGCCGAGGGTGACGAGATTCCTTTTACCAAGATGAAGGTGGAGCCGGTCTCCTACGCTGATATCGAGGTCGCCAAGTACGCCAAGAGCGTAACACTGGAATCCGTTGCCAAGTACGGCGCTGACGTGGCCGTGGAAAAGACCGACGATGCTTTTCTGGTGGCTCTCCAGAATAAGATTCTGGGTGAGTTTTATACCTTCCTGGGCACCGGCACTCTGACGCTGAGCGAGACCACATGGCAGCGGGCGCTTGCTATGGCGAAGGGCAAGGTGCTGGACAAGTTTGCGGGTATGGACAAGGACGTTACCGAGATTGTTGGTTTTGCCAACATTCTGGACGCTTACGACTATCTGGGCGACAAAGAAGTTACCGTGCAGACCGTTTTCGGCCTGAACTACGTGGAGAACTTCCTTGGCTACCGCACCCTGTTCCTGCTGCCCGACAAGTACATTGCACAGGGCACGGTTATTGCGCTGCCTGTGGAGAACATCGACCTCTACTATGTTGACCCCGGTGACAGCGACTTCGCCAAGCTGGGCCTGAACTACACTGTTAAGGGAGAAACCAACCTGATCGGCGTCCATGTCGAGGGCGATTACTCCCGGGCTACCGGCGATATGTATGCCATCATGGGCATGAAGCTGTGGGCGGAGTATCTGGACGGTATTGCCGTGGCGACTGTCGGCGCACAGACGCTTGGCACGCTGACTGTGACTTCTGCCGCTGGCACCAGTTCCGGCAACACCGAGATCACCGTGTCTCCCGCAAAGGCCAACGCCGGTAACGTCTACAAGTACAAGGTCGGCTCTGCTGCCGAAACCGTGACCTACGGCCAGAACGTCAAGACGTGGACTGCTTGGGACGGCACGTCTGACATTACGGCGGCAAGCAACCAGAAAATCACCGTCGTGGAAGCCAGCTCCGACTACAAGGCGCTGAAGGCTGGTAACGCCACCGTGACGGCAAAGTAACAGGAGGGCGGCGTAATGCTTGAGCAAATCTTGCGGCACTTAAACAACTGGTTCCTTGTGGATATCCACAGGGGCGTGTTTACCGTGGAGAGAGGCGGCATTGCGCTGCCCTTTCTCCAGAATCGGCAGTTTTTCCGCATTTCTGGCTCCGTTTTTAATGATGGGCTGCATCAATACCCCGCCTATGATCTGTTAGATGAGACGTTTGACGGATCGATATGGGCACTGGCTGTACCGAACGCGGTAATTGAGTTGTCCGAAGAAATTGAGCAGTGGCAGCAGAAAAACGGAGACATTATTTCCAGTCCGTTTACCAGTGAATCTTTCGGCGGCTACAGCTACACCAAAGCAAGCGCTGGTTCGACAGGGACAAGCGCAGTAACCGGCTGGCAAGGCGCTTTCCGGAGCCGGTTAAACAGCTGGCGAAAAATCAAGGGGGTGGAACCGTGAGTTTGCTGGACGATTTTGCCCACAAATGCGTTCTGATGGAAAAGACGCGAAGGCCGGACGGCGCAGGCGGCTACATCGTCGCATGGGCCGAGGGCGCGGAATTTCTGAATTATCGAGCGTTAGACACCTCTATGGAAGCTCGCAGGGCGGAAAAAGAGGGCGTTACAAGCGTGTATTCCGCGCTGGTTAACAAGGCTGTGCCCATCGAGTACGGCGATTATTTCCGCGACAAAACCACAGGAGACACATACCGCGTGACTTCTAATCCGGAGGAACGCTCTGCGCCAAAATCGGCAGGCCCGATGATTCAGGGCTTGAAGTTCTTCACAGTTGAGCGGAAGGAGCTGCCGCAATGACGAAAGACAAGGCTCTGCATGCGTGGTTTTTGCAGTTTTTGACGGCTTATCCCACCTCCAACGTACCGGAAGATGCAACGTTTCCGTGGCTGACCTATGAACTCATTACTGGCGCATTGGACAGCGGAGAAATCAGCCTGACTGTAAATCTGTGGTACTACACGGAGAGCGAAGCTATTCCAAATGATAAAGCACAAGAAATCAGCACTGCAATCGGTTACGGCGGCACGGTGATTCCGTGCGACGGAGGCTATATCTGGATCAAGCGCGGAACTCCGTGGTGCCAGAACATTGCGGACGAAACCGATAAAAACATTAAGCGGCGATATCTCAATATTACCGCTGAATACCTGACTGAAAATTGAAAGGGGTTTGCATATGAGCAAATTTACCGTAATTCCGCAGGACACTTTTGAAAGCTTGCAGCTTGACGCCGGTGTGCTGCTCAAGTCTTTTGACCCGTCCTCTGTGGTCGCGCCGAAAGACAGTGATATTATCTGCGCCACCACGGGCGGCATCAACGCATCTTGTACACCGACATACTCCGACATGGGTGAGGACGTGGATAATTGCCCCGCGAACTTGATGGAACTGAAGCATCTGGACGGGTGGGATTGCAAGATGAGCTTTACGTCTCTGGGTACATCTCCCGCCGGTATCAAACTGGCGCTGGGTGCGGCGGACATTGATACCACCAACACCAGCAAGATCGTCCCGCGCAGAAACCTGAAGCAGACCGACTTTTCTGACATTTGGTGGGTTGGCGACCGAGCTGACGGCGGCGTTGTTGCCATTCAGCTGAAAAACGCTCTGTCTACCGATGGATTTTCCATTCAGACGTCCAAAAACGGCAAGGGCCAGATTTCTGTCGGCCTGACCGGACATGTGTCTATCAACGCACAGGACACCATGCCAATGATTTTTTACAGCGTCGCACCTGAAACGGAGGGAACCTAATGAAGCTGTCTGAAATTCAGGGCGAACGCGTTTTTGACGTAATCGCCGACATTATTGACCCCATTGCCAATATCGCCACCAGTGAAAGCGCTTCCACGCTTTTCAAACGCGAAAAGTGCCCGGATGGAATGACCGCCAAAGCCTTTATGGCGCAGCGTATCAGGAAAGCGCTTCCAACACTTTTGAGGGAGCACAAGGCTGATATTATTACGATTCTGTCCGCTATCGAGGGTATAAGTGCCGAAGACTATAAAAAATCGCTGAATCTCGCCAAATTGATGCAGGACACCGGCGAGCTTTTGACGGACGTGGCATTTTCAGAGCTTTTTGTTTCGGCGCAGAGCGAGACTTCCTCTGGCTCTGCGCAGGAGAGTACAGGGGAATCAAAAAATTAAAGCCGTTTTTGCAGTATTGTCTTGCAAAATATAAAGATCGGCAAGACAGGCTTGTTTATCGCGTCTACGTGACCGACGCACTGCGCATTATTGCGGAAAATACGGCTAAAAACGTGGGAGGCTCTTATTTGCAAGCACGGTATGCGGATTTTGCTGTGCCGCAAAAGGAAGAAACGCGCACCAGTGATGAAGTTATCGCGCATATGAAATCTGTGATTGGCAGTTTGGAGGTGGTTGAATGAACTTACTTGACCTTTTTGTAAAGATTGGCGTTGACGATCAGGCAAGTAACGGAGTTGAAACGCTTTCCGGTAAGCTCAAGAGCGGACTGAAAACTGCTGCCAAAATCGGCATGGCCGCTGTGACGGCAGCCACCGGCGCGGTCGTCGCTCTCACAAAGCAGGCGGTTGAAAGCTACGGCGAGTATGAGCAGTTGGTAGGCGGCGCAGAGCTTATGTTTGGCGATGCGTATGATTTTATCGCTGAAAAGGCTGAAAGCGCGTACAGCACCGTGCAAATGAGCATGAATGACTATTTGCAGCAGGTCAACGGGTTCGCGACCGGGCTGAAAACAGCGCTTGGCGGAGATGAAAAAGCGGCGGCAGAATTGGCAGACCGTATTATTACGGCAGAGGCCGATGTTGTTGCCGCAACAGGCAATACGCAAGAAGCCGTACAAAACGCATTTAACGGCATTATGAAATCCAACTATACCATGCTTGACAATTTGCAGCTTGGTATTACGCCCACAAAGGAAGGATTTCAGGAAGTCATCGACAAGGTAAACGAGTGGAATGCCGCAAACGGGAAAGCTACCTCCTACCAAATTGACAATCTTGCTGACGCTCAAAATGCGCTGGTTGATTACATCGAAATGCAGGGCCTCGCGGGGTATGCCGCGAATGAGGCGGCTGGCACCATTCAAGGCAGCGTTGCGTCAATGAAATCGGCATGGCAAAACCTTGTTCTGGCTTTTGCGGATGACCAGGCGGATTTTGACGCCCGCATGAATGCATTTGTCGATAGTGCTGTTAATGCAGGCCACAACCTCATTCCTCGAATTGAAACAACAATTCAAGGCATCGGAAAGTTTATTTCTTCGGCATCTGAAAAAACCGTCCCCACTGTAGTGCAGACAATCTCCGACAACCTCCCGCTTATTTTAACCGCTGGCGTGGACATGGTTTTTGCTCTTATTGATGGGATCATGAATAGCTTAGACGGGCTCATAAGTTGCGCATTTTTCATTATTAGTACGGTTGCTGATAAAATCGCTGAAACCACTCCAGAGTTGGTTGCGGGCGGCGTCGCGATGATTACCGCCTTGATAAGCGGCCTTGTGGAAAACCTCCCACTTCTTTTAAAGGCCGCTTTGCAAATCGTCATGGGGCTGGCGCAAGGGCTGCTGAGTGCTCTGCCGACACTAATTGCGGCTTTGCCCGAAATCATTACGGGTTTAGTCACAGGCCTGCTTCAGTTCGTCCCGCAGATTATTCAAGCAGGAATCACGCTGCTCACGTCCCTTGTGGGGGCGCTACCGGAAATTATCACCGCGATTGTTGAGGCTCTGCCGCATATCATTGATGGCGTCGTTTCGGCGTTAATGGAGTCTATTCCACAGATCATTCAGGCTGGAATTGACCTTTTTGTAGCTTTGATTCAGGCTTTGCCCGAAATCATCACGACGATCATAGCCGCCATCCCGCAGATTATCGGCGGCATCATTGACGCCGTTGTTGGTAACATCGATAAGATTATTTTGGCGGGTGTGCAGCTGTTTGTGGCGCTCATCGAAAATCTACCCACCATCATTGTGGAAATCGTTAAAGCCGTGCCTAAAATTATTACAGGAATTGTCGAAGCGTTTGACGGCCTAATGAGCCAAATCGTTGATGTTGGCGCAAACTTGCTGAAAGGCATCTGGAACGGCATTAGCGATACCGTTGGATGGCTGAAAGACAAGGTTTCTGGTGTTGTTAACAAGATTAAGAGTTGGTTTACCGGCAAGGATGGTTTTGACGAACATAGCCCCTCTAAGTGGTCGAACAACGTGTTCCGCCGCGTAATGGAGGGCGCGGCCAACGGCCTTGACAGCGGACTTCCGGCGTTGATGCGCAAAGTCGACGGTGTAACAGGTCAGGTCAAAGACGCTATGGCTTTTGATATCGCGGATATGGGCGTTAATGTCAGCGGATATGGCATGTCCGGATTTCAGCCTGCTTACGCTGGCGCAGTTGCACAGCAGCCTATTACCATTCCCATTACGCTGGAGCTGGACGGCACAACGCTGGCCAGACGGACGTATCTCTACAATCAGGCGGAAACTGACCGTCGCGGAAAATCGTTTGTGAGGTGACCGATGGCAAAAACGATCACGATTAACGGCGTTGATTTCACGCCGTATTTCACGCCGACCGGCTTTTCCTGCTCTTATGAAAAGATCGACGGCGGAAACGGCGGCACGATGAAAAACGGGGATGCCCTTGAGGACATTGTCGCGGTAAAAGCGCGTGGGACTGCGGTGTGCATGCCACTGACAGATGACCAGCAGTCCGCGCTTTTGTCCGCGCTTTACGATGAGCAGCCTGTTTTGCTACGCTATTTTGACCCAAGAACCGGAGAATACCGCGCAATAAACGCTTATGTGACTACGGAAAGCGTAGTGTATCGCGGCAAGGGCGCAACCGGCGTAGAATACTGGACGGGGCTTGCCGTTTCGTTTTCTGAGGTGTAACGAATGAACAGAATCACAACGCTGACTGACGATTATACGGATGGTAATATTGAATCTGTAGGCGCTTTGCTGGTGGAATCCATGACAGGCGCTGAGCTGGGATACGACACGTTCAATGCTCAAATTGATCCGACATCCAAAGTCCCGACCATTATTAAGCCCTCTGACGCGGACGGCATTATGTCCAGCGACCAGCTGATACTTGGGTGCAGGCCGTATTTCTCCGCGCTGACCTCCGACCCTGCGCAATATAAATATGGCCGGACGGTGCTGTATTACCACGACAACGCGCTGATCGGCAAGTTTTACATGCAGAAGTGTATCCGCGTGAAAAAGCACCTGTATAGTATTTCTTGTGTGTCTGCCGTCGGAATGCTGGGAAAATCAAAGCATTACGGCGGGCTGTATTACACGGGCAACGATACGCTATCAAGCGTTGTGGCGGACATTATTGGCGGCCTTGTCCCCTATACGATGGACGAAACCATTGCAAACCAAAAAGTGTATGGCTGGCTCCCTGTGGCAACCCGGCGCGAAAATCTCCATCAGGCGCTTTTCGCGCTGGGCGCTACGGTAAAAAAGGACGCGTCCGGCGATATGTTCATTACGGTGCTGAGTTCCGACACGACGACGGAAATACCGGACAGTCGGATATACACCGGTGGTTCGGTGGAGTATCCAGACGGCGTGACAAAGGTCTCCGTGTTGGAACACGCTTACTTGAACAAGGGTTCTAGCGACGAGCAAACAACGCTGTTTGAGGGTTCTGTTATCCTTTCGGATAATCCGTTTATCTCCCCGAAAGGCGTGTCTTTATTGGGCATGCTGGTAGAGTTCTCCGAGCCGATGCATGATTTGAGCGTTGACAACGGGGCTATTTTGGAGAGCGGCATCAACTACGCTATCGTATCGGCTACCGGCAGCGCCACCTTAACCGGCCACAAGTACACGCACACAACTGTTGAGCGGTTTAAGGGCGACGTAAACGCGGACGAGGACAACACAGTAACTGTTACAGACGCGACGCTTGTCTCAAGAGCCAACAGTAGCAACGTTGTTGAGCGGCTCTACTCCTATTACACCAGCGCTAAAACCGTAAAAATCGACCTTGTGTCGCGGGGCGAGCGTGCCGGTGACGCGGTGAGTTTTACCGACCCTTACGGGGACGCCACATCCGGGCTCATCAGCGAATTGACGCTTACAGGCTCGCACGTGCTGAAGGGCGGCGCGACGATCATCGCGGACTACGCGCCCACATGGGGCAACGACTACACCGATGTTATCGTTGTTACATCCTCGCAGACGGTCACGCTGCCGGAGGGCGCGACAAAGTGCCGCGCGGTTCTGATCGGCGGAGGCCACGGTGGCTCGGTAGGCGGAACTGGCGGCAACGGAGAAAAGGCCGCTTCCGGCGGCTATAAGAAAGGCGGCGCTGGTGGACTTCCCGGCGAGGCTGGGTCTGGTGGCCGTGTGCTGGAACCAATTATCGGCGAGAACTGCGGCGGCATGTCGTTTGTTTGCGTAATCGGCAGCGGCGGCGTTGGCGGCACACAAAGCAACCCACAAGGCAGCGCGGGAACAGCATCCACGATGGCTTACAGCAAGGACGGAGATCCTATTGTTCTCACTTCTGACGATGGCGCACCGTCGTATTCCGGTTTCCAGGACTTTTTGTCACCGGCAAGCGTATATGGCGCGCCGGGCAACTCTGGCAGCCCGGGCGCAAAGGGCGGCGGCTCTGACGGGGCGGCTGGCGAAATCGTTTATAATGGCGTGACGTACACCGGCGGCGCTAAAAAAGGCGATACGTCAACGGAGATCGGCGGAAGCGACAGCGGTACATTGGTGAGCGGAAGCCGGTGGACAAGCTATACACCCGCGATATACCTTACGGTCACTTACGAGGCGTCCGGAAATTCCGTTACTTTTAACGCAACGGTCAGCAAGCCAAGCAGTTATTACGAGTATACGATCTACATAAAGATCACGCTGGGCGGCAGCTCAAGGACGATATCGCTACAGGGCGACAAGTCGTCAGGTTGGACGTCAATGAGTGGGTCATGCACCATCAGCGGAAGCGGCTCATGCTCCGTTGTGATGTGGGCATCGGGCGGAGACAGAACGTCCCAAACAACGATGTACAGCGGCTATGTTGACGCGTCTGAGCCTTACACGCGGACATACCACTACGGATACGGAAGCGGCGCGGTCGTCGCGGCGAACGGAGAATCCACGGTAGGCAAGGCCGGCACAAAGGCGCTCGCTGGCGCTGCTGGTGTAAACGCGACCGTCGCGGGAACCGACGCGACAGTACGCGGTTGCGGCGGCAATGGCGGCAATGGCGGTTCTGGCGGAGGCGCGGGCGGTTATTACCAAGACAGCGACGGAAGCAGCACAAGGTATTATGATGGCGGCGTTGGCGGGCTTGGTTCCGACGGCGGCGATGGAGCGGACGGCATCATTTTGATCTATTACGGAACGGAGGCGGAAAATGTCTCAGATTAACATTGGCGGGACAACGTTAAGCTTTAAGGATTCCTCGTTTACCGGCGACCAGTGGGAGAGCGTGGCGAGTTGGGTACTCAACGGCGGCGCTGAAACCACCGAAGCTTACGCGAAGGAGGCCAAGTCTTACGCGGTGGGTGGCACCGGGCTGCGCACCGACGAGGATACCGACAACGCAAAATACTACAAGGAACAATCGGCAGCCGCCGCGACCAAAGCGGAAACTGCCAGCAACCACCCCCCGCGCATTGGAAGCAACGGCAACTGGGAAGTGTGGGATTTTGACACTGAGAAATATGTACAAACAGAATACCCGTCAAAAGGCAGCGTGTCAACCGTTCTTGGCCTTTATCCAACCATCGGCGCGCTTGAGGCAGCACATCCGGCAGGAACTGCCGGTAGCGCGTGGCTTGTTGGCAGCGCATCTGATAACGTTGTCTACCAATGGGACGTTGACAAATCCGCATGGGTAAACGTGGGAAAGCTGGCGGGCCCTCAGGGCGCGACAGGCGAAGATGGAAAACCTGGCCCACAAGGCCCCAAGGGCGACAACGGCAAAAGTGCATACCAATACGCCCAGGAGAGCGGCTATTCCGGTACTGAAACGGATTTCTGTGACGATCTTGCCGACGTAAGCACAAAACAGTCCAAGATCACGGCCAGAGGCATCCTCAAGGGCGACGGGTCGGGCGGCGTGAGCAAAGCGACAAGCAACGTGGACTACGCCCCGCCATCCGTGTCCGCTGCCGCCACGCTGACGGCGGCGGGGTGGAGCAATGGC
>ERZ780028.521-NODE-521-length-13947-cov-2.573136_pt1 | contig 13947 bp, 8 predicted proteins | sample MGYA00511859_ERZ780028 | MGnify/ENA primary metagenome ERZ780028 (study PRJEB29588, sample SAMEA2152254) | human gut metagenome | biome: human gut; feature: human-associated habitat; material: faeces | place: Denmark | collected 2008/2010 ...
GTAGGGCGGGTAGCTGGGGTCGATGCGCCCCGAAACCCACTGTTTGACCACACCCGAAGCGACGATCCGGCGCATCTCTTCGGGGGAATATCCTGCGGCGTACATGCCCGCGATGATCGAACCCATCGAGGTTCCCGACACGTAGTCGATCGGAATGCCGCTCTCTTCGAGTGCCTGCAATACGCCGATATGGTAAAGTCCTTTGGCTCCGCCGCCGCTCATGACCACCCCGACGCTCTGGGCCGCTGCCGGAAGGGTGAAAAGCATTCCCGCCGCGAGAAAAGAGAGGATTTTCCGCTTCATATCCTGATATTTTTATTAACTTTGCCTATTAAACCGTGCGTAAAAGTACAAAATAAAGCGTAAACTTTAGGTTATGAACGATAAAATCAACGAGCTGCTCGAACGGGTGGAGGCATTCAAACCCAAAGCTGCGGCCGAGATCGAGGATTTCCGAATCCGGATGCTGGGGAAAAAAGGCGAGCTGACGGCCCTTATGGAGGAGTTCAAGAGCGTGGCGCCCGAGCTGAAACGGGAGTTCGGCCAGAAGCTCAACAACCTTAAGAACCGGACGCAGGAGCGGATCAACGCCCTGCGGGGGCAACTTGCGGACGCCGCCGGGGACTCCTCGCAGCGGATTCCCGACATGAGCCGTCCCGGTTCTGCGGAGGAGCTGGGTTCGCGTCATCCCATTTCGCTGGTGACCAACCAGATCGTCGAGGTATTCTCGCGGCTGGGCTATACGGTGGCCGAGGGTCCCGAGATCGAGGACGACTGGCATGTCTTCTCGGCGCTCAACTTTCCGCCCGAGCATCCGGCCCGCGACATGCAGGATACGTTCTTTATCGCCAAGAACCCCGACGTGCTACTGCGGACCCACACCTCGTCGATTCAGGTGCGGACGATGGAGCGGCAGAAGCCGCCGATCCGGGTGATCTGCCCGGGCCGCGTTTTCCGCAACGAAGCGATTTCTTACCGCGCACACTGCATCTTCCACCAGATCGAGGGACTCTATATCGACGAGGGCGTGTCGTTCGCCGATCTGAAACAGTCGATCCTCTACTTCGCCAAGGAGGTTTTCGGCGAGCAGGCCGTCATCCGCATGCGCCCGTCGTACTTTCCCTTCACCGAACCGTCGGCCGAGGTCGATGTGTCGTGCAACCTCTGTGGCGGCAAGGGCTGCAACGTCTGCAAGGGCACGGGTTGGCTGGAGATCATGGGCTGCGGCATGGTCGATCCCAATGTGCTTGAGGCCAATGGAATCGATTCGAAGAAATATTCCGGGTTCGCGTTCGGCATGGGGGTCGAGCGTATCGCCATGCTCAAATACGGCGTGAAGGACCTGCGGCTCTATTTCGAGAACGACATACGGTTCCTGCATCAGTTCGATACGGTGCTTTAAGCGCTGCGGTACACTCCCCGGGTCGGGGAGCGGCGAATCGCCCGCCGGATGCCGGGATGTTCCGGGGATGAAGTTCCGTATCGTTCGCGGGAATACGAAAAGCGGTTCTCCGACGTTTTCTTGACAGACGAAGGGAGGGGCTGCGTCTTGTTCATTGCACTCTTCCGGCGAAGAACGAAGATACAAACTCAACGATTTCAATGAAGCGGATGCTTGCGATTCTGGTGCTCTGCACGGCTTTCTCCACGGGGTTCGTCCCGCAGGAGGAGGCGTTGCCCGCACCTGCGGCGGAGGCCTCGTGGCCCGACTCGCTGCGACCGACCGAATACTATACCGAGGGTGTGAAAAAACTCTTGATCGGAGAGGACACCCTGGCGGCCCGGGCACTGTTCCTGCAGGCCCTGGAGCTCGATTCCGCGTATGCTCCGGCCTGGTTCCGCCTCTCTTCGGTGACTCCCGACGGCGATCCGCAGGGTACGGCGTGGGCACGGCGTGCTTACCGGCTGGACTCGCTCAACAAGTGGTACGGGCAGCTTTACGGGCAAAAACTGCTTGCTGAGGGAGAACTCGACAAGGCGCGTCCGCTGTTCGTGCGGCTTTCGGCGCTCGACCCGACCAATCCCGACAACATTCGTATTCTGGCGATCCTGTACCAGCAGGCCGGGATGCCCTATTCGGCGATCGATATGCTCGATTCGGCCGAGATGCGTTTCGGTAAAATGCCTTTGTTGGGGGCGATGAAACGCCAGTTGCTGATTCGCACGGGGCAGTTGGACCGTGCGCTGGCCGAAGCCAGGGAGATGGCCGAGGCGATTCCTTACGAAGCGGAAAACCACGTGATTCTGGCCGACCTGTACGGTGCTGCCAAACAGGATTCGTTGGCCATAGCCGAGTATAACCGGGCGTTGGAGATCGACTCCATGAATGTCCCGGCGCTGGCTTCGCTCGCCGAATTCTACAACAAGCGCAACGATTCGCATGCTTATCTGGCCGTGTCGAAAAGGCTTTTCGAAATCGACGAGCTCCCCTTGTCGGAAAAGGTCCGCATTTTCCGGCAGCTGACGCTCGACGTCCGTTTTTACCGGGACAACTTCTTTCAGCTCAACGACTTGATTTCGACGCTTGCGATCCGCTATCCCGACGATAAGGACGTCGTCGAACTGTATGCGCAGCACCTGATCAATGCCGGGGAGCTGGAGCAGGCGCTGACCCTCTACAAGCTGCATCTGGCCGACCGGCCTCCCCAGTTGGACTATTACCGTGCGGTGATCGACATCGAAACTTACCGCAAGCGGCTCGATTCGGTTTATCTGTATATCGACCGGGCGCTCGAGGTTTTCCCTGGAAATACCGAGCTGTATGCCCGCAAGGGACACGCCCAGGGGTATACCGGAAAGTTGTCGCAATCGATCGGCAGCTATAAAAAAGCCCTCAAATATGCTGATGCGGACTCCCTGCGCGGAGCCGTGTGGGGATATATCGGCGACGCTTATCACCAGATGGAGGAGGCCGGACGGAAGGACTCGGAACGGGACAAATACCGCCGCCGGTGTTTCGAGGCTTACGACCGTTCGCTGCATTATTACTACGATAACCCGATGGTGCTCAATAACTACGCCTATTTTATAAGCGAATCGTCCCGGGATCCCCGTCAGCTCGACCGGGCCTTTGCCATGGCAGCCCGTGCGGTGGAGCTGGACGGCAACAACGCCACGCTGTTGGATACCTATGCCTGGGTGCTGTTCCGTCTTGGACGGCTGCAGGAGGCTCGTCGAACGATGCAGCAGGCGATCTCTTTCGACCGCAGCGAGAATCCGGAACTCTACCTGCATTACGGGGACATCCTGGCGGCTCTCGGGGAGAAGTTCATGGCCGAAACCTACTGGCGCAAAGCGCTGGAGAAGGGATATGACGATCCCCGGGCGATCGAAGAGCGTATCCGGCAACTCAAATCCAAGCCCTGACTATGCGACAAGCCTTGAACCATTCGTATCGTTTCCCGCAGCGGGCGGAGTCGGTCCGCACGCTGTGTATCCGTTTGCCGAAGGTCGTTTTGTTTCTTTTCCTTCTACTTGGTGCAGGGTCGCTTGCGGCCCAGAATACCGACCAGCAGATCGCGGCGCAGAAACGGTTGATCGCCGACCTCGAAAAGCAGATCGCCCGGGAGGAACAGGAGATTTCGAAGCTCAAGAAGGGACGTGCCTCGGCCGAGGAGACGGTGCGCCGTCTGGCCCGTCAGATCGATTCGCGCAACCAGCTGCTCGACGTGACGGAGCGGGATGCCCGTAAGCTCGAGGTCGAGGTGGCCCGTACGGACAGCGTGGCCCGGGGGCTGTCGGCATCGCTCGACGCCCATAAACGGCGCTATGCCGAGATGGTGCGCGAGGCATACCGCAACTACAAACACAACAATTATCTGACCTACCTCTTCTCTTCGAGCGACTTCAATCAGGTGGCCCGCCGCATCACCAATCTGCGGGAGGTGGCGGCCATGCGGGAACGGCAGATGGAGCAGATCGTGACGCTTTCGGAGCAGGTGTCCGTCGAGCGGACCCGGCTGACCGGGCAGCAGCGGGCGCTGGATTCGGTGAAGCGCAGCCTGACCACGCAGCGGACCCGCCTGCAGAAAGATTCGCAGGCGGCGCGTGCCAACATCAAGCAGCTCTCCAAGAAGGAAAAAGCTGCCCTGCAACAGAAAATCGCCCGCGAGCAACGGCTCGACGTGGCGATCGACGAGCTGCGCAAGCTGACCCGGGGTAACAAGGAGGGCAACACCTTTACGGCGAAGACTTCGAATCTGCGGCTGCCGGTGGTCGGCGGCGGGGTGAAGCGCTACAAGGGCAATATGGCCGAGATCGCGGGGCCGAAGGGGGCGCAGGTGATTTCGATCTACGAAGGCAAGGTCGTCGAGGTGAAACGCAACCGGATCACCAACAAATACGACGTCTATATAGCCCACGGCGAATACATCTCTTCGTATGCCAACCTCAATTCCGTGACGGTGGGCAAGGACGACAAGGGGGCCCGCAACCAGCAGATCGGAACGATCGGATCGGGGGTCGATGTGACGACCATGCAGCCCGAGTACAAGATGGTGTTCGGTATTTACGGACCGTCGCCCAAAGTGCAGATGCGTGCTTCGGATTGCTTCAAAAAATAACCGTCTATGGCCGTACGCTATTATACCGATGACTGTACCTATCGCCTGCCGCAGAAACGGCTCACGGCCGTGTGGCTGGACCGCGTAGCCCGGGAAGAGGGGTATGAACTGGGGGATGTGACCTATATTTTTTGCTCGGCGGCCCGCCTGCTGGAGATGAACCGGCAGTTCCTCGGGCACGACTACTATACCGACGTCATCACGTTCGATTACAGCGACCGCAAAGGCGAACGCATCGTTTCGGGCGACATTTTCATCGACGTGGAAACCGTTGCGGACAATGCACGCGAATACGGCGCCGCGAAGCTGACCGAAATGCGCCGCGTGGTGGTGCACGGTTTGCTCCATCTGTGCGGACAGAAGGATAAGACACCCCGTGCGAACGCTCAAATGCACCGCAAGGAGGATCGCTACCTCCGACAGTGGGATGAGCTGTCCAAAGGGCTGAAATAGGGCTTTGCGAGGGGATTCGGTCGCGGGGTTACGGGCCCTTTCCCGGCAGGATTATTTTTAATGCCTGAAATATCCCGTAAAATCGTTCGAATATATCATACGGTCGGTTCTTTCCCGACGGCGGGATGGGCGGCTCAAGGTGCTGAAAAGACGGTTTGCAGAGGGAGCCGGCCGCAGGGTTGCGAACTCTTTCACGAAAGGATGTATTTTTAACGCCTGAAATGCTCCTTAAAATCGTTCGAATATACCATAACGGTCGTTCTCACGACGATAGGATGGGCCGTTAAAGACGCTGAAACGGCGGTTTATGGGCGGATTCGTCTTTTGTTTGGAACCGGTTCCCGAAGAAAGATGGATTTTCCCCGGCAATCGTATATTTCAATGTCCGTCATTCGACGTTCGTTCGTTCGCGGCCGGAGGCCGTGTCTGTAATGCCGACTCTCTCTTAAGTCCTTTCTTCGGAGGGGAATTCGGGTCGCTGCGCCTCCAAAAAGGACGCTGTAATCGCGTTTTCCTTCGTTGGGACTGAAGCGGACGACTTTGCTTGCGGGAAGTGCCGGCTGCGGTGGCTGCGGCAGCAGTTGTGGGGGCTGTCGATCGGGTCCGCTGCGCGGCGAATCGGTAGCCGGGAGAGGTGGACTGCGAAGATTCGGCTTTCGTAGGAGGCGTTTCCGCCGTGCGGGGACGGATCCGGCCGTTGGTTGTGTCCGCAACCCTTTAATCGTTTGTATTCTTCCGGAATGGGCGGCATGGATTGTCGGCTCCTTGCCGGAGAGAAGTTTATTTTTGCGGGAAAATGCTGACAAAGTTCGGGATTTTCCCGCGCGGGTCGCCGGAGTGTGCCGGAAGCGGGAGAATCCGTTTTTGGCGGGACAGCCCGTGCTTGCCGATCTTTTCGGCGCTGCGGCGACGTTTTGCCGTGAGGTTGCCGTTTTCGATCCGACTTTCGCCGTCGGACGGCGGATAGTTGGGCGAAAGTTGCCGTTGCGTGCGGTTTCGGCTTTTTCGGATAAGCGACTTTGTTCGTATCTTTGCCGTGCGGCGGTCGGTCGTCGGATTGACGGGCGGCGGTGTTTTCCGCAATTCATGGAAAAGGAGATATGGTTTTACATTACGATATCATCGTGGTCGGCGGCGGTCATGCCGGCTGCGAGGCGGCTTCGGCGGCAGCGCGGCTCGGCTCCTGCACGCTGCTCGTGACGATGGACATGACCAAGTTGGCCGATATGTCTTGTAATCCGGCCGTAGGCGGTGTTGCTAAAGGTCAGATAGTCAGAGAGATAGATGCTTTGGGAGGGCAGATGGGGCGGATTACCGACCTTACGGCTGTCCAATTCCGCATGCTCAACCGCTCGAAAGGGGCGGCGATGTGGAGTCCCCGGGCCCAGTGCGATAAGTCGCGTTTCTCGGCCGAATGGCGGCGTACGCTGGAGAATACCCCCAACCTCTATCTTTGGCAGGACACTGCGGTCGAACTGCTCTTCGGGCAGCAGCCTGCGGAGGAGGGTCGGCCGCAAGTGCGCGGGATTCGGACACAGATGGGGGTGGAGTTCTCGGCCGACTGCGTGATCCTGACTGCCGGGACGTTTCTGGCGGGGATGATGTATTGCGGTCGTTCGCACGCCGAGGGCGGCCGTGCGGGGGATTCGGCTTCGCACGGAGTGACCGAATCGCTCGTGGCGATGGGTTTCGAAGCCGGCCGGATGAAGACCGGGACCCCTGCGCGACTCGATGCGCGGACGATCAATTTCGAAATTCTGGAACCGCAATACGGGGATGAAAATCCCTCGAAATTCTCTTTTTCTGCCGATACGCATCCGGTGCAGAATCAGCTTCCGTGCTTTTTGGTCTATACTTCGAAGAAGGTGCATGACATTCTGCGGAAGGGTTTCGGCGATTCGCCGCTTTTCAACGGTACGATCCGGGGGATCGGTCCCCGTTATTGCCCGAGTATCGAGGACAAGCTCAACACATTCGCTGATAAGGACCAGCACCAGCTTTTTCTCGAGCCGGAGGGTCGTTCGACCAACGAATATTACCTGAACGGGTTCTCCTCGTCGCTGCCCTGGGACATTCAGTGGGAGGCATTGCACGCCATCGAGGGGTTCGAGGATCTGCATATTTTCCGTCCGGGTTATGCGATCGAGTACGACTATTTCCTGCCGACGCAACTGCACCATTCGCTCGAAACCAAGCTGGTGGACGGCCTCTATTTCGCCGGCCAGATCAACGGGACGACCGGCTATGAAGAGGCCGGGGCGCAGGGGTTGATGGCCGGTATCAATGCGCATCGCCGCAGGATGGGGGAGGAACCGCTGGTATTGGCACGCGACGAAGCCTACATCGGGGTATTGATCGACGACCTGGTGACCAAAGGGGTGGACGAGCCTTATCGTATGTTCACTTCGCGTGCCGAGTATCGGATTCTCTTGCGGCAGGATAATGCCGACATTCGATTGACTCCGATCGGATATAAAATCGGGCTGATTTCGCAAAAAAGGTACGATAGTTTCTGCAAAAAAAATCGACTCGTAGAATCGCTCGTAGCATTCGCTCGCGGACTGAGTGTCAAACCGGACGAAATTAACGACTGTTTGAAATCGCTCGGTTGCGACCCGATTTCGCAAGGTCGGAAACTGCACGACTTGTTGATGCGTAACAATGTGACCTTCGATCTGTTCTCGGGTGTTTTGCCGAAGCTCGGCGATTTTCTGCGCGAGCAGGAGATGGATGCCGAGGTCGTCGAGGAAGCCGAGATCCAGATCAAGTACAAAGGGTATATCGAACGGGAAAAATTCATTGCCGACAAATTGCATCGCCTGGAGAATATCCGTATCCCGGCCGATTTCGATTTCCATTCGATGAATGCCCTGACGATCGAAGCCCGGCAGAAACTCACCCGAATCCGACCTGCGACGATAGGGCAGGCTTCCCGTATTCCCGGAGTTTCTCCGGCGGATGTGAATGTGTTGCTGGTGAAATTCGGTCGATAAAGTCTTTTATTGGGATTGAGCAATACGGTTTAACTGCTATGTTCCCGAATTTGACAATCGTTTTTGGATGTATTTGTCGTTTGTCGATGCGGATTAAGATCGGTTGATAAATTGTGCGATTGTATTTTCTGTCTTATATTGTCGGGAGTGGCGGTGGCTATTCCCGATTTTTTTACGACTGTTTGTAAGTGGTGGTAAAGAAAACATGCAGTAAGAAAAAGGGATGTTCCACGTGGAACATCCCTTTTTCTTGAGTTTTGCGGGTGTCGATTACATGACGATCGTGCACCAGTTGTGTTTGTCTTCGGTGCGGCCGTACTGGATGTCCTGCAAAAGCGTATAGAGTTGCAGAGAAACCTTTCCTACTTCGTCGCCGTAGGTGTAGGTTTGCTTCGTGTCCATGTCGTAAATGCTGCCGATCGGCGAGATGACAGCTGCCGTACCGCAAGCGCCGCACTCCTCGAAAGTCGGGAGTTCGTCCACCGGAATATGACGCTCCTCGACCTTCAGACCCAGGTCTTGAGCCAATTGACGGAGGCTCTTGTTGGTGATCGACGGAAGTACGGAGTTCGACTTCGGCGTGATATACGTGTTGTTCTTGATGCCGAAGAAGTTGGCTGCGCCGCACTCTTCGATGTATTTGTGCTCGGTTGCGTCGAGGTACATGATGCTCGCATAGCCGAGCTCGTGTCCGTGCTCGCCCGACATAAGGCTGGCTGCATAGTTACCGCCCACCTTCACGTCGCCTGTTCCACGTGGAGCAGCACGGTCCTGTTCGCGGTCGATTGCGACCTTCATCGGCTTGATGCCGCCTTTGAAGTAAGCGCCTACGGGCGAGCCGTAAACCACCAGCAAGGCATCCTTGGAGGGTTTTACACCCAGTCCTGCCGTCGTGCCGAACATAACGGGGCGCAGGTAGAACGATGCGCCGGTGCCGTAGGGCGGGATGAAACGCTCGTTGCGCTTAACCACTTCTACGCAGGCTTTGACGATCATATCGATCGTCGGTACGGGCAGGCAGAGGCGTTTTGCCGACGACTGCAAGCGTTTTGCATTCTCTTCGACGCGGAACAGACGTACTTTGCCGTCAGCGCCCCGGAAGGCTTTCAAGCCCTCGAAAAGAGCCGTGCCGTAGTGAAGGCAGGATGCCGACATGTGCATGTTGATGTACTCGTCGCTTGTAATTTCCATTTCGCTCCACTTGCCGTCCGTGCAAGTATAGCGGGCATTGAAATCGGTCTTCATGTAGTTGAAGCCGAGAGAGCCCCAATCGATGTTCTCCATTGTTTTTTAATATTAAAGGTTGTATCTTTTGTTCAAGAAATATCTTTATTATCCGACTGTCGCACCCGGATTTGTCTGATCGTCAGGTTGTAACAGCCTTAATTTGCCCGAAGCGTCCTGGGCCATCAGAATCATGCCACGAGAGAGGATGCCCTTCAGTTCGCGCGGTTCCAGATTTACCAGTACGAGCACCTGTTTCCCGACGAGTTCTTCGGGTGTGTAGTATTCGGCGATGCCCGAAACGATTTCGCGCTTGTCGATGCCTGTATCGACGGTCAGTTTCAACAGCTTTTTCGTCTTGGCGACTTTTTCAGCGGCGAGGATCGTCGAAACACGGATATCCATCTTTTGAAAATCGTCGAAAGTCGTTGTTTCCTTTTGATCTTCAATGTGTTGTGCTGCTTCGGCCGAAGCGTTCGCCGCTTTGGTCGCCGCCAACTTGTCGAGCTGGCGTTGGATTACGTCGTCCTCGATCTTTTCGAAGAGAAGTACGGCTTCGCCGATCCGATGTCCGGCAGCGAGCAGGTCGGTGCTGCCCAGTTTCTCCCAGCCGAAGGGTCCTGCCTGCAACATCCCGACGATTTTCTTCGCCGAGAAGGGCATGAACGGTTCGATGGCGATCGAGAGGTTTGCGGTGATCTGCAAAGCGATGTTCAGGATCGTCTTGACCCGTTCGGGATCGGTTTTGATGAGTTTCCACGGTTCGGTGTCGGCCAGGTATTTATTGCCCAGGCGGGCGATGTTCATCGCCTCCTTCAAGGCTTCGCGGAACCGGTAGTTTTCGATGTTGTTTTCGAGGGCTTCCTTCGCGCCGGAGAGTTCCCGAAGCGTTTCGCGGTCGTAGTCCGTCAGTGCGCCGCAGGCGGGCACTGCGCCGTCGAAGTATTTGTGTGTCAGGACTAAAGCCCGGTTTACGAAGTTGCCCAGCACGGCTACCAGCTCGTTGTTGTTACGGGCCTGGAAGTCCTTCCAGGTGAAGTCGTTGTCCTTGGTTTCGGGGGCGTTCGCGCAGAGCACGTAGCGCAGCACGTCCTCCTTGCCGGGGAAGTCGGCCAGGTATTCGTGCAGCCAGACGGCCCAGTTGCGCGAGGTCGAGATCTTTTCGCCCTCGAGGTTCAGAAATTCGTTGGCAGGGACGTTTTCAGGCAGGATGTAGCCGCCGTGCGCCTTGAGCATGGCCGGGAAGACGATGCAGTGGAAGACGATGTTGTCCTTGCCGATGAAGTGCACCATTTTGGTCTCTTCGTCCTTCCAGTATTTCTCCCAGTCGGGCGTCAGGTCCTTGGTCGCCGAGATGTAGCCGATCGGCGCGTCGAACCAGACGTAGAGCACCTTGCCTTCGGCCCCTTCGACCGGTACGGGAATGCCCCAGTCCAGGTCACGGCTCACCGCACGCGGTTGCAGACCGCCGTCGAGCCAGCTCTTGCATTGCCCATAGACGTTGGTTTTCCACTCTTTGTGCCCTTCGAGGATCCATTCGCGCAGGAAACCCTCGTACTGGTCCAACGGCAGATACCAGTGCTTGGTGGCGCGTTTCACGGGTACGGAACCCGATACGGCGCTGTGCGGGTTGATCAGTTCGTCCGGCGAAAGGGTCGATCCGCACTTTTCGCATTGGTCGCCGTAGGCGCGGTCGTTGCCGCAGCGGGGGCAGGTGCCCACGATATAGCGGTCGGCGAGGAACGTCTGGGTCTCCTCGTCGTAGTATTGCTCCGAGGTCCGCTCGATGAATTTGCCTTCGTCGTAGAGCTTGCGGAAGAACTCCGACGCTGTCGCGGCGTGGGTCTTCGACGAGGTGCGCGAGTAGATGTCGAACGACATGCCGAGCCCTTCGAACGACGATTTAATCAACTGGTGATAGCGATCGACGATCTGCTGGGGCGTGACGCCCTCTTTGCGGGCCTTGATGGTGATGGGCACGCCGTGCTCGTCGCTGCCGCAGACCGAGATCACGTCGTATCCTTTCAGGCGCAGGTAGCGCGTGTAGATATCCGACGGGATATAGACGCCCGCCAGGTGGCCGATGTGTACCGGGCCGTTGGCGTAGGGCAGTGCCGAGGTGACGAGATAACGCTTGAAGGGTTTACTCATATTGGGTAGAAAAGGTCTAACAATTACTATTTTGTGTCAAATGTAGTGATTTTTCTAATAATTAGAAACTAAAACCCGACTTTGTTGTATCGGATTTTTCGTTTCGGGAGCGGGAAGGAGCGGTTCGGACGGAATGCCGCCGCCGGTGTCGTCGGGCGGGACACGTAAAAAACCGGAGCCTGAAAGCTCCGGTTTTTACGGACGTCGCCGGCCGTATTATTGCTTGCTCCGCAGGGGTTTGATGTCCTTGATGCGGAGCTGTACCGAAACCGAGCCCCGGTAGTGGTTCTCTACGATCTGATAGCAGACGTCGATCGGATGTCCCGCGCGGATCCACTCGTAGTGGGTCGGCTGCTGGAAGGCGATCGTCTGAATCGTCGTGTTGGGTTTCTGGCGCTGCATCAGGTCCATGCGCAGGTGCTCGCAGTCGGCGCCGACGAGCTTCGTCTCGCCGTGGCTGACCACGCCCCGCGTGACGAATACCGGTGCGGGGTTGCCGGGGCCGAACGGCTGGAAACGGTTCAGGTCGCGGCGGAACGCCGGGGTGATGTTCGAGAAGAAGAGTTCGCTGTCGATCTCCACCTGGGGTTGCAGCGTTATCGGGTCGATGTTCTCTTCGACGTAGGCGTTGAAGCGGCGGGTGAACTCCTCGACCCGTTCGGGACGCATCGTGAGTCCTGCTGCGTACATGTGCCCGCCGAAGTTCTCCAGCAGGTCGGAACAGGATTCGATCGCCTGATAGAGGTCGAAGCCGGGCACCGAGCGGGCTGAACCCGTGACGAACCCATTGCTCATCGTGAGCACCACCGTCGGGCGGTAGTAGGTTTCGATCAGGCGGGAGGCCACGATGCCCACGATGCCCTTCATCCAGCGGGGGTTGTAGATCACCGTACTCTTGGCGGCCTTCAGCTCCGCGTGGGCCTCGATGAAGTCGTGGGCTTCCTGCGTGACGCTGCGGTCGATACACTTGCGGTCCTGGTTGAAGCCGTCGATCACCGAGCCGAACTCTTCGGCCAGGCTTTCGTTGCCTTCGATCAGCAGATTGACCGCCGCATAGCCGCCCGAAGGAGCGGCGTTTTCGTCGTTTTCATCCATCCGCATACGGCCTGCGGCGTTGATGCGGGGGCCGATTTTGAAGACGATGTCGTCGATGGTGATGTTGTGTCGATCCAGGCCGCAGATCTTGATGATCGAAAGCAGCCCCTTCGAGGGGGAGGCGTTGAGCCGCAGAAGCCCGTAGTGGGCTAAAATCCGGTTTTCATCCACCAGAGGAACGATGTCCGAGGCGATGCTGACGGCCAGCAGGTCGAGCAACGGCTCGATTTGCTGGAACGGAATTCCGTTTTTCTGGCAGTAGGCCTGCACTAGCTTGAATCCCACGCCGCACCCCGACAGTTCGTCGAACGGATAGGAACAGTCGGCGCGTTTGGGGTCGAGAACGGCTACGGCGCGGGGAATTTCCTCGGCCGGGAGGTGATGGTCGCAGATGATGAAATCCACGCCCTTGCGTTTGGCATAGTCCACTTTCTCTATGGCTTTGATGCCACAGTCCAGGGCGATGATCAGCGTCGCACCCTTGCGTGCGGCGTGGTCGATGCCCTTGGTCGAGATACCGTAACCTTCGGTATAACGATCCGGGATGTAGAACAACAGGTCCTTGTGACCTATCTGGCGCAGAAATTTATAAACCAGCGCGACGGCGGTCGTGCCATCGACGTCGTAGTCGCCGTACACCATGATCTTCTCACGGTTGCGGACGGCCCGCTCCACCCGTTCGACCGCCTTGTCCATATCCTTCATCAGGAACGGGTCGTGCAGGTCCGAAAGCTGGGGGTTGAAAAATTTCTTAGCCTTCTCTAACGTGTCTATGCCTCTCTGTACGAGTAGATTGGCCAGGACCGGGGAGATGCCCGTCGCGGCAGCCATCGCGGCAACCGCCTCCGGATTCCCCTGAGGCTTCACTACCCATCGTTTTTCTATGGGCATATTTGTTATTATTTATATATTTTAACATTCAAATTCTCGCATAAATCTTCGACGAGGCGTCGTTTGACCTCCTCCATCGGAACCGGGCGACCGATCTCCTTTTCGATCGACGTGGCACCCCGGTCCGTAAACCCGCAGGGGTTGATATGGGTGAAATAACGCAAATCGGTTGCCACATTGAGTGCGAAGCCGTGCATGGTCACGTAACGCGACGCCCGCACACCGATCGCGCAGATCTTACGCGCCGGCTGCGCTCCTTCGATCCAGACGCCCGAGGCGCCGGCGATGCGTCCGGCCCGGATGCCGTAACGGGCTACCGTCCGGATGACTGCGCCCTCGAGCGCGTCGATGTAGTCGCGCAGCGAAAGTCCGATGCGCTCCAGGTCGAGGATCGGGTAGCCCACGATCTGTCCCGGCCCGTGGAAGGTGATGTCGCCGCCCCGGTCGATGTGGTAAAATTCAGCGCCGATGCCGCGCAGATACTCTTCGCCGACCAGCAGGTTCTCCGCATGGCCGCTCTTGCCGAGGGTATAGACCGCCGGATGCTCCACCAGGAGCAAATAGCACGCGCCCTCCGC
>ERZ780028.522-NODE-522-length-13902-cov-2.850220_pt1 | contig 13902 bp, 6 predicted proteins | sample MGYA00511859_ERZ780028 | MGnify/ENA primary metagenome ERZ780028 (study PRJEB29588, sample SAMEA2152254) | human gut metagenome | biome: human gut; feature: human-associated habitat; material: faeces | place: Denmark | collected 2008/2010 ...
TAGCCGCTGTTCCGGGGAGTTCCTCGTAATGTTTGCTGTCAGCAGGCTTGAATACCCAGCCCGCCTGTGTCGTTCCTGCAGTCGGTATGCAATCCGGATCAGCCCATTTGAGTGTTCCCTTTACTTCGGTGTCTGTATTTGCTTCCACAAAGGTAACATCACTAAATCCAAGCTTAGAAAGCTTTTCTCCATATGTAAGTGCATTGCTTCCATTTACAGATACTGTATTTCCGCTCTTTAATGTAACAAGCTTCTTATCCGTAATCTTGATTGTCATAGTATATACAGCATCTTCGTAATTTAGCATAGAAGCTGTCACTGTGATTGTAGCTGTAGCTCCAACCTGAGATTCATCTGCCTCGTTCACTTTATAGGTCAGTTTTCCGTCTTGATCTACTGCTACATCACTCAAAAGCTGCTCGTTATACGTATTTGTTAATGCGTATGCTGTAGTTCCCCTATCTGTCGGGAGCTTTCCTGCAATATCCACACTAATTGCCTTGTCATGTGAACCGGCTACATACGAATAACTCTTTTCCTCATCACCAATGTTCGGTGAAGCTGCTTTGTTAATTGTAAATACGACCGGATCACTTGCAAGTCCTGCATAGTTCTCTGTCTCTGCAATATAAGCCTTTACGGCATAGATTCCTGCATTTACAGGTATGGCATCTGTATATGCAGATTCGTCTGAAGGTGCCCTATATGCAGTACCATCTGAAGCTGCTGTTGCATACTTATAAGTTACTGTACCGAATTTTGCTGTTGCATTTGGTTCTGGTGTCTCATCCTTCGCATAAGTATAATCAGAACAGCTAAGTTCTGTAGTAAAACTATTTGCTGCCTGTTTTACTGTAAGAATACCACTCTTGCCATCTGAACCGTTTCCAATAAAGGATACTTCATAATTGGCACTATCTGATGAGCCTGTAATTGCATAGGTTCCAACACCTGAATTGTCTTTCGCAGTAGTTGATAAGCTGATGACAAGTGCTTCTTCGGTATCATCTGCTACCAAAACATTGTCCTGGTAGGCATCACCTGAGGCAAGACTCCATGTAAGTGCAGGGTTTGTCTCTCCATAGAATTTTTCTTTATCAGCAATCACTACGGTAATCTGTTTCTTAGAAACTTCCGGTATCACTTCACAGGTTACAGAATCATAAGTATCTGCATCACTTCCTGTAGGTGTAAAGACAAGCGTGTATTTCTCACTTGTACCGACTGTCGGAAGTTTATCTGCATCCTCAGATGCCAGAGTCCATGTACCCTCAATCTTCGTGTCACTGTTTAGTCCTGCTGTCACAACTACCTTTGTCATATCTGCCTTTGCAAACATGGCAGATACCGTATTACCATAAGTACCGGAAAGAACCGGTGCAGTCTTTATATACGGAGTCGTCTTTGTAGTGGTAAATTCAATAGCAGGCTCCGTTAATGCCGTTATATTGCCTGCCTTGTCAATGGCTGCTATCCAGACTGCAGTTTTCTTACTTGGATACAATGGAAAATAAACGTCCGGCTTTCCAAAATTACCTATTTCAATTTTATTATCACCTTTTGTTCCTGTCGTTTTGAAGATTGTAGGTGTCCAACTCGCAACAAAGTTTTGGTTAGCATTACTATACTTAAGTCCCTCCGTACGAACTTCCCATTGTCCACAATAAAGATTTTCGTCCGGTTTAAAATTCCACCCATTGCGGGGCGCCCATTTTCCATCGTTCTTGACAGCAAACTGTGGGTACTTTGGCTCACCTTTCATATAATTTTCAATATCTCTTTTGCAGTCGTCGTAGGTGTAGTCAGTAACCCCGTCAAATACTCCTTCGGATACAAAGAACCACATCAGCGTTGCATCCTCGCTTAAATTAACCTTGAGTATCGCCTCTGTATCCTTCAGGGTACCGTCTTCTTTTTTCGGGTCAGCTATTTTTACTACAGGAGCCTGTGCATCCACCACAATGCCATCGGTACAGATATAATCACTCTGATTTCCCGCACCATCCACTGCATAGGCATAGACCACGTAATTTCCTTCGCTGCTCAGGCTGCCCGAAATGGTTGCGCCGTCTGATGATGTAAGAATAGTGCCTGTTCCTGCGGCTGCTTCCCTAAATTTACCGCCTGCTGCCAGCGCATCCAGTTCATCCTTTGTCTTTACTGATGCCAACGCCGTATCTGAAACCTTCTCAACATAATAGCAATACCTGGAAATGCCGCTGACCTCAGCCACATCGGCTTTCTTATCATTTGCCTGTATCTTAATATCCAGTGTTGCATCATTATAAAGATAGCCAAAGCTGATGGTGTTCAAAAGCGACCGGAACCAGTTTTCCTTAATCTGGATACCATAACCATCCGCCACGCCATCCTTATCCGCCCAGGTCGGCGCGCTCTTATCAATGCAGATGGTTACCTCCACAGGCTCGGAAAGACAGCCCTTTGCCGTATCCTTTCCATAGAGCGTTACCGTATTTTTACCCTCCTGCGTGAAGGTATAGCCCGGATTTTCGCCTGCAACCGCCGCCTTAAGACTTTCATAAATCTCCACGCTGCCGTTTAGACAGGAATCTGAAGCAGCTGCTTTACTGCTTCTGTATAAAATCCAAGATGCGTCATTTTTGTCATCAATCGCAAAGCTTACAGGCACATCCGCCCTGTACCATTTATCAGTGCCAGAAACTAACGTCTGCGCCAGCGTAAAGGCATACGGAATCTCAAAGCGTATCGCCGCATTTCCCGTATAATTGCCCTTGCCGGTAAGGTTAAGTTTTGCCGGCTTTGCACCTGTAGCAGGTCCGGTCGCATCTTCCTCCGTTACCGTAAAGTCTGTATCCTTTACCAGAACATAGCTGCCGCCATCCGCACCTGTAACGCCGCTGTCTGTCAGGAGCTTTTTAAGATCCGTAGCTTCCCAGTCAAGGTCATCAAAAGAATACGGCTTTCCGGTGTAGTAAGCACAGCCACTAAGCGGAGTAGGAGGAATTGATAACTTACTTAAATCTCTCGGCGTAATCTTCGCTGTCAGCGGTATCTCAACAGACGGACAACTATTATTTTCCGCCATGACCATAATCGTAAAAGGATAGCTGCCTGCATTGGTAACCGTATACTCATTCGCATTATCATACCCTTTCCCATCTGCCAATTTGCAGGATATTTTCAGCGGAAATTTATCCACATACTCACTGTCAAACCCATCCTTTGCAAGCGTCTTACCCGTGCAGGGTGCAATATAGCCGCCTGTTACCGGAATATGGGCATTCTCATCATACTTATCTGCTTTAAGTGTTACGTTTATCGCATCACTGTCAGCCAATGCCGTATGTGCCGTTCCATCATACTCTGCCGCAGTTGCCGTAGCGCCTGCTGCCTGCATCTCACCCAGTCCGATTGCAAACTTAAATGCAACCGTACCATAGTAAGCGCCGCATCCGGTAATTATCGCTGTAGGCGCGTCAGTTGACTCTTTATTTTCATTACATTTAATGTTGTTTTTATAGACTACCGTATAATTTGCATTTTTAATGTCTGCATTGGCAGAGTTTGTGGAGTCCTGTGCCAGCTCTTTTCCAGATTTGTATTCTGGTCCGGTAAGCTTTACAGCTCCTTTTGCAGTCATCAGTGTAATGCCCGTCATTACCTGCGGATAGCCATCGTAGGTACGACCTTCCAGACCTTCGATATGAAGGTAGCCTTTTTTATAGGCTTCCGCAAGGTCAGTCCTTCCGCAGATGCTGCAATAGCCATAGTCATCCTTCGTATGTGCCTTAAGGGTTACTTTAGAAGACGGCATCGTGAAGGAAAGGTCTGTCGTATCTATCGTTACTGCATTGCCGCCATAAGGCTCATAAGAGCAGACTTCGCCCGTGACCTTAATCTTCTGACCTGTCGTACCTCCATTGCTGTACAGTCCGTAGGTTACACCGTCCCTCTTTGTGACATTCGTGTCATTTTCTCCACCTGTGGGCAGAGCGATACCACCAAGCTCTATCGGAAACCATATCTTAAATGCGCCAGCTCCCTTCGTTATTTTGCTGGAAAAATCAGCAGAGTCATGATTACAGTAGATGCTGGCATCCAGATTACTTTCATCTCCCGTAAACGCATCAGGTATTTGTGCTCCCTTCTCTATAACTATCTCAGCCTTGCCAGAAGGAACCGTTACATTCTCTAGTCCAGCTACACCCTCGCCCAGCCGCAGTACAGCGGTATCACCAGGAAAGCTTATGTTTCCGACCACGTTTATATTTTCTATGGTAACATCCTGTCTCCCTGTCATAAACAGGTAGTTTCCCTTACCCGTCAAGGTATGTGGCTCATCACCCTCTGAACGCAGCGTTATCTCAGCCGGCAAATATACTTTATCGAGCATCTTGTTTATACTCTTACCTGCTATCGTATCCTTCAGCAGCAGGATTTCCAGCTTCTTCCATAACTTGTATTCTTCATTCTTTTGATGCTCTTTCGATTCTTCCAGATAGAACATTGCTGCATCCCATGTCAGGAAATACATCGTTTTTGTCTCACCGCTATTTTTTTCTATCTGAAACTTTACAACGGCCTGAGATGTATCCTCCGGCATGTCAGCGCGAAGCACTTTTACACTGCCCTGACTTCTATCCGTTCTGCTTATATCGGTCTTAATACCGGCTGAATAAAAAGCATAGCCTTCTTCCAGCGTATCCGCAATAGCATAACCCTGCGTTTTATCAAGCAGAGAATCATCATTTTTACCAAAATTGCTCAGAGCAATCTCTCCATACTCACCACCTGAAAGCATTACTTTTGCACGTTTTATCTGGCTAAACTCTCTGTGGTCTATATGCAGAGCCTTTATCTTTGCAGTATCTCCGGATACGCTAAGGGTGGCACCTCCACATACCAGAACCTCTTCTCCCTCATACGTACCTCCGGTAATTGTACAGGAAATATCAGTATTGTGCATCTCACTAGCTTTTCCAATATAAATACTGTTGCTGTAATAACCATCTTTTAGCTTTGCAGCCGCACCATTCACAAACCTCAAGACACCCTTATAATTACCATTCTCTACCGTAAGCTTTGCTTTGTTCTGAATAGAAACTGGGGCGTTCAGTGTTCCATTCTGTCCCGTGCCTGCGTCTTTAAAGACTGCCTCCACACCTTCGCCAATGATATAAAGACCCTTTCCTGTAACGGTACAGCCATTGAGGTCCATACAAAAATTGACATTTTTTGTACCCCCATCTATTTTCCACTCGCTTCCTGTCTCAGAAATATTTTTCAGGATTTTCAACGTAATTTCAAGGTCTGCATTCGCATCAGCAGCATTTACTGTAGCTTTAACTGCATCGAATGCTTTCGTAAGTGTTGCATAACGTGTTGTATTCCCACCTACCGTAACTTCCGCAACACCTTCTTCTACCGTAAAGACAGCCTTTTTGGAGGTCGCCGTATATTCACCGCAGGTCGCTACACAGTAGTATTGATAGGTGCCTGCCAAAAGTCCTGTAGGAATCCTGTAGATCGCAGTTTTTGCACCCTGCCCCGTTTGTTCTACTTTGGTTTTTGTTGTTCCATTTATTGTTTCATCGGCATACCACTGATAGGAGATACTGTCACTGCCAGCACTGCCAGATTCTGCTTTTACGGTTAGCTCAGGCGCCTCCGCAGCGGTATAGTTTTCCATCACAATTTCCGCTCCGCTTGAAATCGTAGGATGCGTTGCGAAATAGAGCAGACTTTTAACAGCCGTTACCTTTTTCCCTTCGTCTGTCCATCTGGCTGTTAGGTCTGCATAGGTACCATCATCATACTTTAAGGTATAGCCGACCTTCAGAAAGTCCTGCAGGGTTTTCTTAGGATTATTAACCCAAATCGCATTGCCTGAGGCTTGGGCAGGTGTAAAGGTTCCCTCTGCAATCTGGCTGTTGTCGGGTAATCTAAGACGTCCATTAAAGGTTCCACCCTCAATGTTTACAGCTAACTTTTTATATTCGTTATCCATTATAATACGGTTGCCAGCATTCGCTGTTAAAGTAGCGCCTTTTTTAACTGTAATTTTAATGCTACTATTACTGTAAACACCGATGCAGCGAGAATCCTTGTTATTGTTTTCAATAACTGCGCCGCCGCCAATGATACAGTCGGAGCAGCTGTCCATAAACATAATAGCGCCATATCTAGACTTAACGTTTCCGGTCACCTTCGTATTGGTAATTGTACAGGCGTTACTGTCACAAATAGTAATGACGCCTTCCTGACTACCATTACTTCCACTAATATTTGCTTTGTCAATGGTACAGGTCGCACCTTCCCACATCGCAACTGTGGAACCGGTTCCAGCATTTTTGATTGTGACATGCTCAATTTTCAACACGCTATCTACAGTTATCAGTCCATCTCCTTTTAATCTATTTTGCCCATATTGATAGTTGCCTGTAATCGTTCCCTCCTTCGAGCCGGATGAGGTAATTGTTATATTTGCTCTTTTAAAATATAAACGTGCACCGTCAGCCAGTGTTAATGTATGGCCATCCAAATCCAGCTCTATCTCTTTTGCCAACCTTGTATCAATGGTAAGCGTACTTGTTATAGATGCATCATTATTCAACAGTTTAATGGAAACTTTTTGCAGTCCTGCGCTTTTCTTATCGTTAATCCATGTTGCAAGGTCCTGAGCGGTATAGGGGGCTTTCTTCGTTCCATCAGCATTCATTTCTGTTATCTGGACTGTATCACTCCCAGCCAGCAGCGCAATCCCATATTCGCCTACGAGCACATAGATGGTCGGAAGCTCCACGTCTTTACCTAATACGAGCTGGTTGCCGTCTCCATCCTCATCCGGCAGTACCGGCGTATAGGCATAGCAGAAGCCGTTTGACGCTTCACTGCTGTCAAATTCTTCTGCGTCGCTCTCTTCCACATTCAGCTCCCACTTGATGTTTTTCAGACGGATTTTCTCCGTCGTTGTCTCGGTATCAGAGGAAGCTGCTGCGTCAGCGCTGCCTGTCGTCTTTACACTGTCTGCATTATCGGATGTAGATGCTGTGTCGGTTTTCTTTGCATTGTCTGCACCGTCGGATGTGGCTGCTGTGTCAGAGGCATCGTCCTTCTCTGCCGCGTATACTATGAGTTTATGCGGCAGAAGGGCATCCGCCATCTGTCCAATAAGCGCACCAAAAGCAGAGGGTAGGTCGGCACGTGCCTGTGTATCCTCTGTATCAGAGCTGCTAGAGCCATTTGGGTTGTTTGATTTGTCAGAATTTCCAGAATCCTTTGATGTATCCGAATCCTTTGTATCTGCATTTCCATTGTCAGAAGTACCAGACTTATCGGAAGCATCCGCATTGCCGGAATCGCCATCCTTTTCATCTGAGGATTCTGTATCCTTCTTATCATCAGAGGACGCAGTATCTCCATTACTGTCATCCTTCTGCGCATCGTCCTTCTCTGTATCTCCCGTCTCGGAAGCATCTTCTTCATCGTCGGCTTCCTTTTCATCCGCATGCGTGGTCTTTTCTACCGTAACGGTCAGGCTGGTCGGAAACTTGATGTCGCTCTCAAGCGCACCGATGGGCAGGGTCTGCTCTGTGATGTCCTTTGAAAGCTCCTCAAAGGAAACAATAGTCGTTTTACCTGTCTCACTTTCATCGGTTTTTGCAGAAACCGAGAGTGCGGACAGGTCTACAGTATTGGCAACCATCGCAACGGTCAAGCCCATCACAAGTATGCGCTTACGCAGCTCCCTCCACCTGATTTTTTCATGGGTCTGCTGCCAATCCTTCTCTGGCATGGTGTTTTTCTTTTTCATGTAAACTCCTCTCTTTTACCCTTTTCCCTGAAGCAGCCGGGATACTGCCTCCCGCAGCTGATATTCCGTCACAGGCTTCACCAAAAAGGTGTCCGCCTGCATCCTGCGGCTTTGGGGTTCAAACTCTGCCTGGTCGCTGATCCACAGGAGAGGGACATCCCTGCTGTACCCTCGTATGCTCATGCAGAAATTCATCCCCCTGGCTCCGTCCTCCATGACCACCACAGCGTCATAAGGCCCATCCCGCTGCATGGCATAGGTACAAAACACGCCGTTATCAAAGCGGTCTACTTTGCCAAGCTTCATCAGCAAAGCGGTTTCTTTTTCTTTCTGGCTATAACTGCATAGCGCAATTCGCATTTCCATACCTCCGTTTCCTGATGGGCGCCATCGCCTCATATAGCTCCTGATCGGAGCAGTCTGCCGGAAGAAACACAGGGATACGCAGGTGATACGCGATCAGGGCGAAGTTTTCATCATCACTCCACCAGACAAGCGGTACTTCCGGTGCCAGCCGCTTCGCCTGTATGGCTGCCTCCAGTCCCTTTGCCCCGGTCATGGCGATGACAACCGCATGGTAGCGGCTTCGCCGGAGTGCCTGAGATAGCTGCTTCTCATTCCATAGCTCGTCGATGACAAGCTGTCCGTCCCCAGCAAAAAGGGAGCGCAGCCTGCTCTCAAACCATTCTGCATTCCTTAATTCCGTACAAAGTGCGATTTTCATGCTGAGCCTCCTTTCCTGAAAAGAAAAATAAAAAAACCAGACCTTCTCATCGGAAAGTCTGGTAGTATAATTAGAGTAGCATCTTGTCAAGAGAAATGCAACCGACTTTGTTTAAGACGCAGGTTTCCTGTTTAAGACGCAAGTTTTTTCCTGCGGTTTTATGTTATACTAATATTGGATTATTGTGCAAAGGAGATGGCACGATGCAGATTGCGATTGTGGATGACAGAGCAGAGGACAGAGAAGAACTGTCTGTCTGCCTGGAAAATTATATGAAAAAGCATCAGCTGGACTATACGCTGACAGAATTTGAGGACGGAGAGAATTTTCTGAAAGCTGCCGCCCAGGTCAATTTTCAGCTTGTCTTTATGGACATCTATATGGAGAACATGGATGGAATAGAGGCCGCCAGAAGGCTGCGCCAGAAAAACAGGCTCTGTAAGATCGTTTTTCTGACCATTACAGAAGATTATGCCCGGATGGGGTACAGCCTGTCCGCCAGCTATTATCTGCTGAAGCCGCTTTCGCTCCATCAGGCAGATTTTGAAGAAGCGATGGAGCTGTGCCAGCTAAAACCGCCCTATGAAGTGATGACACTTTCGGTTATGGCTGACCGTCAAAAGCTGGAACTTCCCACAGAGAAGATTCTATACATAGATTATCAAAACCGTATGACACGGATTCATACGGCGGAACGCGTGATACCGGTAAGCGGAGGTTTTCAGGAGGTCACTGCCGCATTGCAGAAGGACAAGCGTTTTTTGCCCTGCTACCGGGGCGTTTTAATCAACATGGATTATATCAGCCAGGTTGACAGTCAGACCTTCCGTTTGATAAACGGGGAGGAACTTCCGATTGCCCTCCGCAATGGAAAACAGCTGCGGGAAACCTACCGTCAATATGTTTTCTCTGGAATGGGGGGAATCGTATGAGAATAAAGCAAATGCACAGGCGTATTCTGGGTGGCTGTCTGGCCTGCCTTCTCTGCTTCACCTGCAGTATCCCAGCATTTGCCGCCGAAACTGCAACCCCATCCAATGCCGATGAAAGAAGGGAGATTTTGCCGGATTTAGAAAGCGAGGCTCCGGGGACACTGGAGAGCAAAACCCCGGAAGCATCGGAAGAAGTATCCCTCGTCCTTGTCACAGAAATACAAAATGAAGGCGAACTGCTCTCCCTGCCAGATTTCACCCTGCCCCTTAGAACCACACCGTCTGATGATGACCTGGAGGAAATTTATCAGCTGGCCCTTCAGTATCAGACTGTTTGCGCCACTGTAACAGCAGGTGAAGAAATCCGGCAGGAAACATTTTCTGTCGCATGGGATTTTTCGGCCATTGACCAGACCACTCCGGGCGAATATACCGCAGCAGGCCGGATTGAACTGCCGGATGGGTATGCCTTTGGTGAAGCTGTCTTGCAGGAGCTTCAGATTTCCGTCCGGGTGGAAGAAATGCCGCCTGCTGTCATCACCTCCATAGAGCAATGGTATCCTTATACGGACGCGTTTGCGGTTCAACAGGGCAGCGAAACCGAAACGCTGGAAAATTTGTTTGCCTTTTCCCCTTACTATCTGGATTGCTATACGGAAAATGGAACCAGCTACACCGCTGTGGTGGAATGGGATTTTTCCGGTATTGATCTGAATACTGTGGGACTGTACCATGCAACAGGAAGGCTGACCGCACCGAAAAATACCGTATTTGCGGATCGTGTCGATTTCCCTGAAATTACAATTCCTGTTTCTGTTCAGGCTCCGGATAGACCAGACATTAACTGTTTTCTGGCCGCCAGAGGAAACCTTTATTTTCCTTGGGTCACACCGCCGGGAGAACTGGATAAGATCAGCGTATGGCTGTCCGAAAACAACGGTTCATGGAACCAGCTGGAAAATGGCATTTACGTGGGACGGGAAATGCTCTCGATTGCTACCCGTCTGCTGACGCCGGGCAGCGGTTACCGTCTTCAGGTTGATTATGACGGCGGACAGACCGGCATCCTGTCCTTTACCTACGCAGATGAAATTGTCCTTGAAGGGTATCATGAAGGCGACCGGGATGGAGGGGATGCAGGCGGAAATCCACCCGATACCATCATTCAGCCGCCTCCTGAAGATACCGACGATCAGGATGACGATTTCGCAGACAGGCCCTCCACAAAGCCTCCAAAACCGCCTGTAACAAATGACGGTGGAATGGATTCCGATGATTCCATAGATATAGATAAAGACGATTTCCCATCGGAACAGGCAAACGGTGATACAGAGGAAGATGCGGATTCCAAAAGCCCTGCTTTTTCAGAGTTCTTCGATGAAACCACTGACCGGATTTCCGGCACACGCTTTTTGATGATGCTGCAAACAGGGGAGCAAAGAGCCGTCTTTTCCAAACAGGGAATCACTATCAGCATACCCAAAGACGCCTTGCCGGAGGGTATCCAAAACGAAGATCAGATTGAAGTCATCATCCAAAAGGATACGGATGGCGGTTTTTCTTTTTCGTTTTCCATCAATGGAACTGTGCTCAACTCCCTGCCGGATGTTTCTGTCATGCTGCCCTATCCAAATGACCCGGCAGCCGGCACATTGTTCCTTTGTGATGAAAGCGGCGTGGAAATCCCCATGACCGGCTATGACGATACGGCGAAAGCCGCTTCCTTTCAGATCAGCCATACAGGGACTTACACCATTGTGGGAAAGGAAGATACCGCTTCCCTGGCACAGGCTGCCGACACAGAGCACAGCTGGTCGCCCATATTCTTTTTGATTCCGGCCTGTCTGCTTCTTCTGTCTGCCGGTGTGTTTTTCCTAAGGAGGAGGCGAAAATAAGATGGTATCTTCTGCGGTAAAAAAATATGCTGCCTTATGTATGGTCTGCCTGTGCTCATCCCTGTTTTTTCTTGGCCTGTATCAGTTCAATAATAAATATAGCCAGAACACAATCCAGGCGGCAAATGGGATTCTGGCGCTTTCTGAGGAAGAACTTCAAAAGTCACCGGTGCGCTTTCTGGTATCCGGCTGGGCATTTTATCCTGACGCGCTTTTGACCCCGGAAGAAATACGGGATGAAAGCCATTATATGCGCTACCTTTCCATTGGAGCGCAGACCAATTTCTCCAGCCCTGCAAACCCTTCTCCCTATGGCTGCGGGACTTATCAGATGACATTCTTTCTGCCGGAACGGAAGGAAACATATGCGCTGGAAATCCCGGAAGTGTTTTCTGCTTACAACCTTTATCTGGATCATGACCTGATCCTGCAAATGGGGGAACCTGCACAGGGGACACCATTGGTTCAAAACCGCATGGTCACTTTTCATGGCGGAAAACCGGTCACACTCACCATAGCGGTCAGCAACTATGACCACTTTTACGGAGGGATTGTTTATCCGCCTGCTTTCGGAACGATGCTGGCGGTCAATACAACCAGAGGAATCCGGTTTGCATTCTGCCTGTTTGGCTGTACAGTTACCTTTGTCTGTGCGCTGCTGTCCTTTTATTTCAGCCGCCGGATGAAACAGAAAAATACATTCCTGTTCGGACTGATCTGCCTTGCCATGTGCGGCCTGTCATCCTATCCTGTGCTTCATATGCTGGCTGCTGTTCCCATATTCCCCTGGTACACGATGGAACTGTTCTGTATCTATCTGGTTACCTGGCTGATCGTAGTTCTGCAAAACCGGATATGCAGGCCGGGCTTCCTGCCTGCGGCCATCAGTAATGGGGTGGGCGCTGCCTTCCTGGTATATGCGTTTTTGTATGGCATGATGGCTTCCCATCTCTCCCTTGGAGCTATTCGTTTCTTCTCTGCATCGGTCTTTTGTTATAAGGCGGCATCTGCGCTCTATCTGCTTATCATCGCTGTGCTTGCCATTCACAGAGGAGAAAAACGGAGCAGGCCGATCTTCTATGCTGCGGCAGCCGCAACCTGCGCCTTTATATGGGATCGCCTTCTGCCGGTTTATGAGCCGGTTATCGGTGGTTGGTTTTTGGAATGGGGCAGCTTTTTCATAGCAGCCGCCATCGGTTATTCCCTCTGGCGCGATGTGATAGAAGGATATGGAAACAGCCTGATTTTTCAGGAAGAACGCAAGCAGGTCATCCGTCAGCTTTCTATGCAGACCGAATACAGCCGTCAGGTTTCTGAAGCAGCGGCAGAAAACAGAAGGCTGATCCACGACATCAAACACCATCTGCGTACCATAGACCGCATGGCCTCTGAACATGGGCAGACAGAGATCTGCTCCTTCCTGTTACAGGTTGAGGAACAGGTTGCGGCAACATCGGGTCACTCCCATGTTGCGTTCTGCAAAAATCCCGTTGTAAATGCGCTGATTGAATACTACTACGGCATGGCGCAGACACAAGGGACAGAATTTCAGGTGCGGCTCGATCTTCCCGATCAGATGCCGCTTACCGATGTGGAACTGTGTACGGTGCTGGGCAATCTTTTGGACAATGCCGTTGAGGCGTGCAGCCGCCAAAAGCAAGGGGTGCACCGCATTTTCATTGCAGGCGAAACCAGAGGCAATATGTACTTTTTGAAGATTGAAAACACTTACGACGGTCTGGCCTTGCAGGAGGGAAAAACATTCCTCTCCCGAAAGGGTACATCTGATGATCATGGAATCGGGCTTTCCTCTGTCCGAAAAATCATTGAAGGCCATGGCGGTGATCTCGATCTTGTTCCCGGTGAGGAATCCTTTCTTGTTGGAATTACAATACAGATGTAAAAACTGTTTTTTGATCAAGTTTTTATCTCTTATTCACGATAAAAGGGAAAAACCATTTGCAGGTTTTTCCCTTTCTGTTCGTGATATAAAAGGAATTGGAATTAATCACACTTCTCTTCCAGAAAAGCATCCACGTCGATCTGCTCGCCGTCTCTCCAGATACGCTCGAGATCATAGAACAGTCGGTTTTGACGGTCAAACACATGTACGACGAGATCGCCGTAATCCATCAAGATCCAGTTTCCGGTCGGATAGCCTTCCATGCTTTTTAAGGAATAGCCGGCTTTGGTGAGTTGTTCGTCTACATTGTCCGCCATTGCCTGCACCTGGTTTCGGTTGTTTCCGTTTGCAATCAGGAAATAATCTGCCAGAACGGAAACCTTTGCGATGTCGATCAGGGTAATATCCTCGGCTTTTTTATCTTCCAGCGCTGCGATCGCAAGCTGCGTCATTTTAGCTGCCTGTGTCATACGTTTCCTCCGTTTTTATAAAAATCATAGGTTTTCTGTGTCATGGAATCGATCTCCATATTTCCGCCCTTTAAATAGCTTAAGGTGTTCTCCAGGGCCATGACGAGTGCTTTGTCAAGATTTTCAAAAGCGATCCTTCGGATTTCCGGCAGCTCTCCACCCTGCCCTCCGCTCCCCCCGAAC
>ERZ780028.537-NODE-537-length-13613-cov-3.508703_pt1 | contig 13613 bp, 10 predicted proteins | sample MGYA00511859_ERZ780028 | MGnify/ENA primary metagenome ERZ780028 (study PRJEB29588, sample SAMEA2152254) | human gut metagenome | biome: human gut; feature: human-associated habitat; material: faeces | place: Denmark | collected 2008/2010 ...
GTGGCTGCACTTTTAAATAAGTTTTATACCGGTGATCCGGATGAAGCCATCAAAAAGACAGTTTCCAAATTAAAAGGAACATTTGCATTAGTGATCTTATTCGAAGATCATCAGGGCGAGATATACTCTGTCAGAAATGTCAGCCCGATCGTCGCAACACTTTGCAAAGAGGGGGCTATGCTTGCATCTGACCTGACAGCACTCTGCCGTTTTACCAACCGCTATTTTGTTGTTCCGGAGTATCATATTTTAAAACTGGCAAAAGATGCCATTGTCTTAAAAGATTTCAATGGCAATCAGGTGGAGCCGGACTATCTTGAAGTAGACTGGGAACTTAATAATGCCGGAAAGAACGGTTATCCGTTTTATATGGAAAAAGAGATCATGGAACAGCCGGATGCGATCGAGCGTACAATCACAAACCGCATCACAAGTGGAATGCCGGACTTTACGGCAGACGGTGTGCCGGATGAGATCTTTACACAGTGTGAGCGTGTCAACATTATCGCATGTGGAACTGCAATGCATGCCGGTCTTGTGGCACAGGCACTGATAAAGTCGATTCTTCATATGCACATCGATGTCGATATGGCATCCGAGTTTATGTATTCGGATCCGGTCATCGATGAGAAATCATTAGTCATCGCAGTTTCACAGTCCGGTGAGACGATCGATACCTTAGAGGCAGTCAAGTATGCAAAAAAACGTGGAGCGAAATGTTTATCCATCATCAACGTAAAAGGATCTTCCATTGCGCGTGAGAGTGATTATGTGCTCTATACCAACGCAGGACCGGAGATCGCCGTTGCAAGTACCAAGGCATACACGACACAGCTTGCTGTATTTTATCTGATCGTGGCAAAAATGGCACAGCTTCGCGGTGTCTTTTCACAGGAAGAGACACAGAGTTTTATCCGTGAGCTGCAGCGCACGCCGGATGTCATGAAAAAAGTGTTAGAGGGACGGCAGGAGATCCATAAACTTGCCAACAAGGTGTTAGAGGCGAAAGATCTGTTTATGATCGGCCGTGGACTTGATTACTCTATTTTGTTAGAGGGTTCTCTGAAGTTAAAGGAGGTATCCTACATTCATTCTGAGGCGTATGCGTCCGGCGAATTAAAACACGGACCGATCGCACTCATCACGCAGGATACGCCGGTCATTGCAGCAGTGACACAGGAAAAATTAATGTCAAAAGAGCTGTCAAATATCAAGGAGGTACGGTCAAGAGGTGCGGACATCGTGCTCTTTATCAAGGAAAGTCTTGCAAAAGATATCGACCGTGCATATGATACCTTCCATCTGCCGGATATGCAGGATGAATTTATGGTAATGCCGGCATCCGTGGCACTGCAGTTACTTGCTTATTATGTTTCTTCCGACAAGGGATTTGACGTGGATAAGCCAAGAAACTTGGCGAAAGTAGTGACGGTGGAATAAGAGAAGCAAAATAAAAAGATATGTGGAAAAGTGTCCGGAAAGGGGAAAAAGACCTCGTATCTGAGCATAAAAAAAGATTGGGGGAAGCCGCACAAAGTATTTGGTGTGACTGCCCCCATTTGCATTTAGACCAGTTCCGCGATGCGCGACACTGCCACATAAATTTCAGAAATTTTATACCAGGTACGGTAGTCAATGACGCCGGTGACCGGCAGACCGAAGACACGCTGGAAGACCTCGACAGCCTCTCTTGTGGCAGGTCCGTAGATTCCGTCCGGTGTAACTGTCGGAATCGCCGGATAGGATCTTGAAATCCGTGCAAGTTCCTCCTGGATCTGACGCACTTTTTCGCCGGTCGAACCGATCGTAAGGTCGACTCTCGGCCAGGAAGCCGGGATGCCGGATACTTCTTCTGCCGTGTTGATGTACATGTTGTTTCCATAATAGTAGCGCAGAATTTCGATTGCCTCATAGTTCTGGTCACCCAGGTATTTGCTGCCCCACTGACTCAGCCAGTTGCTGCAGGTCACACGTTCCCCGTCGCAGTACTGCGTTAAGATCGGCTGGCTGACGTTTGGCCGGGATAAAAAGTTCTGGAACATTTCATCCACGATGTCGGAGATGCTCTGGAAAATGTTCCTGCCGTAGGTAAATTTCTGGTCGTAGGCGGTGGAGGAGGTAATCGTGAAACTGTAGCCTTTGTTCCGGTACCACTCCGTGTACACCCGGTTTAATGTAAATGACATGATTGCAAGGATATTTGCGCGCAGCGTCGCATCCGGCCAGGTGGAATAGATTTCGCTGGACGCTACATTTTTGATGTAATCCTTGTATCGCACATAATAATCGCGCGCAGTCGTATCGTTTGGCGGACCGTCATGTACCACGACATATTCCGGCACCACGACTCTGCTTAGGACGATCTCCCCGGTCTCGGAGATCGGCTTGATCTCAGACTCTGCGATTTTCGGTGGAAAATCGCCCCAGAGGGTATTGACCGGGATCACGATCGTGTCTACCGGGTTCCCCGGTGCATCCACCTCATCCATTCGTACTTCCTGAAGCGACAGCTGCTTCGAAAACAGTTCAATTCCCGACACAGTAAACGGGCGGAATCCTTCAGCATCGACCTGAATACTATACTGCGAGAACGGCTGGTTTTCGCCAGGTTCCATCGAGTATTCAAGCGGAGGCGCAGGAAGCGTAATTTGTTCGGACATACCGGATGCATCTGTATTCACCTCCTCAACGATACTGTCCGGATCACCGGAATAGGAGATCGCTACACGGGCGTTTGTGATCGGACGGTTACTTCTTCTTGCCGTTACCTGGATCTTTAACTCACCTTGATCGGTATTATTTTGTGTATAGGCAATATCTGACATGAAAAACCTCGTAAATTCATTCATTCTATTATATGATGCAGTCTGTCAAAAGGTGTGTTTAAATTGTTTGTGTGAATTATAAAATAATGGAAGGAAAAATGTGGTTTATGATTTGTCAATTAACGAAAACAGAGGTATAATAATTATAATTGATGTACTGCCACAGGAAAACTATCTGTGGCATTATTTTTTCCGAAAATCAGATATAAGGTAACAGAGATATATGGCAAATTATAAAATGATCTTACAATATGACGGAACACGTTACCGCGGGTGGCAGGTGCTTCCGGCGGAACTTACGATACAGGGAAAGTTACAGGATGTTTTGAGCAAAATGGCAGGATACCAGGTGGAGGTTACCGGTTCCGGCAGAACAGATGCAGGCGTGCATGCAAAAGGACAGACGGCTAATTTTCATCTGAGAGAGGAATGGGATGAGGATAAAATTTTATTTTATCTGAATCAGTACCTTCCGGAAGATATTGCAGTCTGTGAAGTAAAGAGAGTGGATGAGCGTTTCCACAGCAGATATCAGGCAGTGGAAAAGACCTATCTTTACCGGATCCATACAGGAAAAATACCGGAGGTATTCGAGCGCAGATATGTTTATGATTATACGGAACCGCTTGATGTAAACCGCATGAGAAAAGCGGCAGAGTACCTGTGTGGAACACATGATTTTAAATCATTCTGCGGCAATAAAAAAATGAAGAAATCCACGGTTCGGACGATTTCCCGGATACAGATCAAAGAACTGCCTGGAGAGATACAGATCTATTATACCGGAAATGGATTTTTACAGAATATGGTGCGCATTTTAACCGGTACATTGATCGAGATCGGAGATGGAAGAAGAACTCCGGAGGATGTGTCAGAGATCTTAGAGGCAAAAAACAGGGAAAGAGCAGGATACACGGCACCGGCATGCGGGCTGACATTGCTTGAGGTAATATATGGAAAAATGGTTTGTAATAAATAAAGGCGCTGATTTTGCAGGAATTGCAAAACGTTTTGGGATAAGTCCGGTTACGGCAAGGCTGATCCGGAATCGTGGGGTTATGGGGGATGAGGCAATCGCAAGATACTTAAAAGGCGGAATTGGGGAACTTTACGATCCTCATTTACTTTTGGATTCGGACCGGTTGACGGATATATTGGTGCAGAAGATCAGTGAACAGAAAAAGATCAGGGTCATAGGCGACTACGATATTGATGGGGTAATGTCGACTTATATTCTGTACAAAGGAATCACACGCTGCGGTGGCAGTGTGGATTTTCAGATACCGGACCGGATGAAAGATGGTTACGGAATCAACGATCATCTGATTGAGCAGGCAGATGAGGCGGGAATTGATACGATCATTACCTGTGATAATGGAATTGCAGCGATAGGCGAGATCGCGCACGCTAAAAGTCTTGGAATGACAGTTCTTGTCACAGACCATCATGAAATACCATATACGGAGGAGAGGGGAGAACGCCATTATAAAAGAAGTGAGGCGGATGCCATTGTAAATCCAAAGCAGATGGAGTGTACATATCCGTATAAAAATCTCTGCGGTGCTGCAGTTGCCTGGAAAGTGATACAGATCCTCTATGAAAAATGTGACATTGCGGTGGAGGAGTCCTACGATTTTTTGGAAAATGTGGCATTTGCGACGGTCGGGGATGTGATGGATCTGACGGATGAGAACAGAATCCTGGTAAGGGAAGGATTAAAGCGGATCCATACGACCATGAATCCGGGGATGCGCGCATTGATTTTACAGAATAAATTAGAGCCGGAACAGATCAGTTCCTATCATTTCGGATTTGTGTTAGGACCATGCATCAATGCAAGCGGACGATTAGAGACAGCGAAAATTGCCTTAAATCTGTTCCTGCAGGAGGACGTAAAAAAAGCATCGGAGATCGCAGCGGAACTGGTCGATCTGAATGCGCAGCGAAAAGACATGACTGCAGAGGGCGTAGAACTTGCCATGCAGCAGGTGGAAGAGGGAAATACGGGTGAAAAAGTCCTGGTTGTCTATCTGCCGGATGTGCATGAAAGTCTTGCAGGAATCATTGCAGGAAGAATCCGGGAGGCGTGTCATAAACCGACTTTTGTGCTGACAAAGAGTGAGGATGGGGTTAAAGGCTCCGGGCGCTCAATCGAGGCATATTCGATGTATGAGGAACTGTGCAAATGTCAGGAATTATTTACAAAATTTGGCGGTCATCCGATGGCAGCAGGACTTTCCCTGCCGGAAGCAAATGTAGAGATTTTCAGGGAGAAAATAAATGCCTGCTGTGGCTTGACAGAAGAAGATTTTATTCCTAAGATAAAAATAGATATTCCAATGCCCGTCGATTATCCGGACATTCCGCTGGTAAATGAACTGTTGTTGTTAGAACCATTCGGGAAAGCAAATGTAAAACCTCAGTTTGCGGATAAGAATCTTGGAATCGATCGTGCGGTTGTAGTCGGGAAAAATCAGAATGTATTAAAACTGACACTTAAGACTGAACGTGGAAAATCCATATCTGCTGTTTATTTTGGAGATGTGGAGGAATTCCGGGAATATTATGGAAGAAAATATGGGGAAAATGAAGTGCAGCAGGCATTCCTTGGCAGGACAAATGGAATCCGGATGTCTGTGGTATATTATCCCGAGATAAACAGGTATCAGGGAAATGAAAGCATACAGATTGTGATAAAGAATTATCAGTAAATGGAGGACATATATGTTTGGTGGAAAGAAAGAGAAGGCACTGCAGGACGAACTCTATACGATCAAGAAACAGATTGCAGAATACAGTGATGAATTAAAAGAAGATTCTGTGCAGATGACAGCATCCCGTGTCCAGATGGAAGAAAATATAGAAATTCTTGAGGAAAAGTTAGAATGTGTGGGTGAACTGGCAGAAGAGAGCTGCAGAACAGGAAAAGAACTGTACAGTACATTCGTTGAAGTACATAATGCTGTGGAATCTTTTGAGGCAAATCATTCCATTTTTATTGGACAGGTGGCAGAGCAGAATGAAAAGATCAAAGAAGTTTTTGAACAGCACAAGGCGTTAAAAGAACCGTGTGCACAGTTAGAAGAAAGTCTTTACCGTGCTTCGAAAGAGCAGGATGGTCTTGGAAATGTGACAGCTGAACTGGAAGATGATGCAAAAAATATGGGAGTGCTTGCATTGAATGCGGCAATCGAAGCAGCAAGAATGGGAGAGAATGGAGAAAAATTCCTTCATGCTGCGGAGGAGATCAAAAATGTGGCACAGCGGTATGAAGAAAGACTAAAGGCATTATCAGAACAGATCGACGCGATGGAAGAGGCGCAAAAAGAAATCAAAGAACAGACTGCACAGATCAATGAAATGCAGGCGGGTATTACATCGATGGTAATGAAACTGTACAGTGACAGTGCACAGAAACTTTCCATATATGAAAATGGACAGACTTCTTTAAGGGAGCACATGTCCGGCAACGCAGTACCGGCTGCGGATTTTATAAAACAGGCCGGGGAGGATTTCTTAAAACTCGGGGATGAGGCAAAAGTGCAGGTTACAGCACTGCGTGAAGAAATCAATGCAAAAAAATCTGCTGAGGATGAATTGGAAAAGATCTATAATGGATGTAAAGCACTTCTGGATATGGAGTAAGTAATCTGTAATGAAATATCTGCATGCAAAACAGTCAGCGGCATAGTAAAGAGCAGTATAGAAATGAGGGAAGAACTTATATGGCAAAAGAAGAACAGATGACGTATTTATCTGCGAATGGAACGACAAAGATCCATGCGGTAAAATGGATGCCGGAGGATGGAAAGTATAAGGCAATTTTACAGATCACGCACGGCATGATCGAATATATTGAAAGATATCATGAGTTCGCAGAGTACCTGACAGAGCGCGGATTTATGGTTGTTGGCCACGATCATTTAGGGCATGGCGCTTCGGTAAAAGATGAAACAGAGTGGGGATATTTTGCAGAAAATCCGAGTGATACGCTTGTTGCGGATATGCATAGCCTGCGAACAACAGTTCAGGGAGAGAATCCGGGGATACCGTATTTTATGATGGGACACAGCATGGGTTCTTATATGCTGCGAAAATATCTGTGTCTGCATGGTGAAAATTTAAGTGGAGCGGTCATTATGGGAACTGGGTGTGTGCCGGATGGCACCATGAAATTTGGTATGACGCTGTGTAAATTTTTAGCCTTTTTCCGTGGCTGGAATTACAGAAGTAAACTGGTGCAGAAACTTTCCTACAGCAAGCCATACCACAAATTTGACCTTTATGGAAAAGATTATACCAACAGCTGGCTGACAAAGGATGTGGAGCATGTCAAAAAATATTACAGTGATCCACGCTGCACGTTTCTGTTTACATTAAACGGGTACTATGGGCTGATGGAAGCGGTATATTTTGACAATCAGATGGATAATATAAAAAAAGTGCCGAAAGATCTGCCGGTTTTCATGGTTTCCGGGGCAGATGACCCGGTTGGTGACCTCGGTGAAGGGGTAAAAAAAGTTTATCATATGTACAAAGATGCGGGTGTGGATGATCTGACCTACCGTTTGTATGAGACAGACCGTCATGAGATATTAAATGAGACAGACCGCGATCAGGTTTATGCGGATATCTGTGCATGGATGAGTGTCAGAATTGCGCAGATATAAAATATAAGATAGATTTACCTGCATAAAATATAAAGCAGGGATGGACAGTGTTAGTGAGGATTATTATGAGAAACAAAAAAGTAGTTAAAATATTATGTGTGATACTTGCAGCAGCGATGCCTGTTTCCTCCGGTGTGGGTGTGCAGGCAGCACAGGCAGGGGCAGTTGCAGCGACGGCAGATCAGACAGATGATGTGCAGAATGCAGCAGAAACTTCGGCAGAGGATTCTGCGCAGAATGCAGATAGTGACGATCTGGAAGGTTCCATTCAGTATTTGGATGATTCGGCTCAGACAAACAATTCTGATGTACAGCAGGATGGAAATATATCGTCGGATCAGACGCCACAGCAGGATGGAAATGCGACATCAGACCAGGCGTCACAGGATATCAGCGGAACGATTGTGCAAAACGAGGACAGCGATAATGTCACAATCAAGGCAAGTGATAAACCGTACCTTGCGCTTGGAGCAGATCTTAATGATTCTCAAAGAGCGACGATTCTTTCTATTATGGGCATTGATGCGGCAAATCTGTCAAATTATGATGTGGTCTATGTGACAAATGCAGAGGAACACCAGTATTTAGATTCCTATATTTCATCCTCGCAGATTGGAACAAGATCGCTTTCTTCTGTTGTGATCGTACAGAGGGATAAGGGAAGCGGATTAAACATTTCCACAACAAATATTAATTATTGTACCGTTGGTATGTATAAAAATGCGCTGACTACTGCAGGGGTAACAGATGCAGATATTATTGTAGCAGGACCAACTCCAATTTCCGGAACGGCGGCTTTAGTAGGCGTATTAAAAGCATATCAGGAGATGACAGGAAAAGAGATCAGTGATTCGGTAGTTGATACGGCACTCAATGAACTTGTGCTGACCGGTCAGTTAGAAGATTCCTTAAAAGGTGTCTCCGACGCAGAAGTGGAAGAGTTTATTGCGTATATCAAGGCACTGATCGCTAAAGATGATCTGACAGATGATGCGGGAATCAACGGCGCAATCGATGAGGCGTGTGAAAAATATGGTGTGACGTTATCGGATGATGAGCGTCAGCAGATCATAGATCTGATCAAGAAGATCAATTCACTCGGAATTGATTTAAACGGACTTGTGGATTATGCGGAGTCTTTGTACAATTCGTTTAAAAACGGAGATGGAAGTTCAAATAGCGGTATAGCAGCGGCTGTCGGTGGATTTTTTAAATCGATCATTTCTTCTGTGGGAGATTTCTTTAAAAAGTTATTTTCATAATAAATATATAACGAAAAGAGGAAGCGTATGTTAGAGAGAAAAAGAAAGTTAGACTGTGCAAATGGACGTGAAAAAGCAGATCTCGTATTGAAAAACGGAAATGTGCTGAATGTCTTTACGGAGGAAGTGTTAAAAGCGGATGTTGCGATCTGCGGGGACACGATCGTAGGCGTAGGTGAATACGAGGGAAAAGAAGAAATCGACTGTACCGGGAAATATCTGGTGCCGGGCTTTATCGATGCGCATATGCATATTGAATCCTGTATGGCAGCACCGGGAGAACTTGCCAAAGTCCTTGCGAAGGCGGGAACAACGACGATCATTGCCGATCCGCACGAGATCGTGAATGTCAGCGGAACAAAAGGAATGGACTATTTCTTAAAATGTGCTGCAAAACTTCTGGTAAACGTATTTTTTATGGTGCCTTCCGCAGTTCCTGCAACGGATGTGGAGACAAACGGCTGTGGTGAATTTCTTGCCTCTGACATGATGAAATATGTGGATAATGCAAGAGTACTTGGACTCGGTGAGACCATGCGTTTTATGGAGTGCTGTGAGGGTGAAAAGAGAATGGCAGACAAGTTAGAGCTGTTTGCCAAGAAACATATTGATGGGCATGCGCCTGGAATCCGAGGAAAAGAAGTGCAGGCATACCGTCTTGCCGGTGTGGAAAACGATCATGAGTGTTCTACCGCTGAGGAAGTGCTCGATAAACTCCGTGCCGGACTGCATATCTATGTGCGCGAGGGAAGTGGTGCAAAGAATTTAGAGACACTGATCAAAACAATGTTAGATGCAGGTGTATGCTTAGACCGCTGTGCTTTCTGTACGGATGACAAGCATGTGGAGGAGATCCGCAAAGAGGGACATATCAGTACCTGCATCCGCAAGGCGATTGCACTTGGCGTGCCGGTTGCAAAAGCCTATAAGATGGGAAGTTATCAGGCGGCAGAGTTTTATGGATTGAAAAATTATGGCGCGATCGGTGCGGGTTACCGTGCAGACATCGTATTTTTAGATGATTTAGAGCAGGTCAGACCGCTTGATGTCATGAAGGACGGACGTATTCTGACAGAGGAAGATTATGCGAAAGATTATTCCGTTCCGGTTCCGGATGAGCTGCTTCATACCGTTCATGTGGGAGAGGTCACCAAAGAGAAAATCAGGCTTTCCTGTGATGGAAAAACGGATGTGATACAGATGAACCCGCACCAGATCGTGACCACGCATCTGGTGGAGGAAGTGCCGACAGAAAACGGATATTTCAAATCGGATGGTGTATACAACAAGATCTGCGTGGTAGAGCGTCATGGAAAGACAGGGGAGATCGGTGTTGCGCCGCTGAAAGGGTTTGGCGTCAAAGGCGGCGCAGTGGCGACTTCCGTTGCACATGATTCCCATAACCTGATCGTTGCGGGCGATAATGATGAGGATATCCTTGCAGCAATCAAAGGTGTGGAAGAAAATCAGGGCGGATATGTTATCGCTTCCGGTGGAAAAGTCGTGGATGTGCTTCCGCTTCCAATCTGCGGTCTGATGAGCGAAAAATCCTGTGATGAGATCACGGAAAAAGTGGCGGACATGTTGGAGGAAGCAAAGAAACTTGGCATTTCCGAGGACATCGATCCATTTATCACGCTTTCCTTTATGGCACTTACGGTAATACCGGAGATCCGTGTGACAGAGCGCGGCGTGTATCTGTTTGGTGCGAAATAGTAAGGCAGTTATAATTTTTTGTATATGAAAAAAGAGATATGATATCGAAAAGTGTACCGACCCCAAAAGTTTAGACCTAAAAATCTAACGATTGGAGGCCGGTATTTTTATTGCTTTATTTGTTTCATATAAATTCAATGAAATCTCAATATCTTGTAATCTTTAGAATTCTTTAATAATATTTTCCATAAAATAAATGTTGACAAATTATATTATACGAAATATAGTATTAATAAGAAAATAATATTAAAACAGATAGAATATTATAAAGAAAAGGAGATGAGCGTATGGTATTTAATACAGGAGCCGCTCTCTTAGACGCGATCGTGTTAGCTGTTGTGTCGAAAGAGGAGGAAGGCACCTATGGCTATAAGATCACACAGGATGTACGAAAAGCCATTGATGTATCAGAGTCCACTTTGTATCCGGTGCTCAGGAGACTGCAGAAAGACGGATGCCTTGAGGTATATGACAGAGAGTGCGGAGGCAGGAACAGGCGTTATTATAAGATCACGGAACCGGGGCAGGATAAGTTAGTTGAATATCGGAGAGAATGGGAAGATTATTCCATGAAAATATCAGCATTATTTTCAGGAGAGGAGCTTTAGAGGTTATGAAAAGAGAAGAATTTTTAAAACAGTTAGAACAGCTTCTGGATGGAATATCAGAAGAAGAAAAAGCGGATGCGCTTGCGTTTTACCGCAGTTATTTTGAAGATGCGGGCGAGGAAAATGAGGAATCCGTCATAGCGGAGCTTGAATCACCGGAGAAGGTTGCCCAGAGCATCAAAAAGAATCTTGGCATGGAAAAAGAGAATGGATTTTATGGCATGCCGGCGGATCAAAATCCGGAGTGGAATAAGAACGATGATATGTTTGTGAAAAGCGAAGAGGTGCCAAAAGAAAAGAAAGGTGGATGGAGTGCAGCAGCAATCATAGTGGTAGTTCTTACATCACCACTCTGGCTGACATTGCTTTTAGTCGTGGCATCACTTCTTCTTGCGGTTGTTGCGACTTTGTTTGGCATTGCGGTTGCAGTGGTTGCAGTGATGGCATCACTTGTGTTTGCAGGTTTCCTTTTGATTGGTTTTGGATGCAGCACTTTATTTACCGGTGGAGTGGCTGTCGGACTTGGACTGACCGGAGCAGGACTTTTGGTATTGGGACTTGGAATCCTTGCAGTACTTCTGGTCGTGTGGGTGTCTGGCGTATTCCTTCCATGGGCAGTCAGGGGAATCATCGGTTTGTGTAAAAAACCGTTTGAAAAGAAGAAAGAAAGTGGGGTGGCAGCATGAAAAAATTCACAAAAATTATGTTAATCATTGCAGTGTCATTGCTTGGTGCAGGACTGATCTTCTGCGGTGTCAGTACTGCGATGGGGGCTTCTGTATGGCGTATGGCAAAGAATGGAGAACTCCGGTATGGAAACTGGCATATTGGTCCGGTGGGACTTTATTATAGCAGTGCTGATGGAGATGACGAAGAAGATGATATGGATGATTTTGATGAAGATGACGATGATAGCGATGACGATGATAGTGATGACGATGATGCGATAACAGATATCAGTGATATGGAGTTTTCTACTGAGGTACCTGCAGGTGGAGCAGACAGCAGCTTTGATGTATCTTCCATTCGAAATATCAAATTGGATATTGATGCAGCGGAAATTACAGTCAAAGAACCGGATGACAGTACGAAGATCTGCGCTGTATTAAAACACGGTAAGGAGAAATATTATTCCTGCAGATTAGATGGTGATACATTAAAAATTAAATACGATGCAAAAAAACACTATTATAAAAGATCGCCGCAGATCATTCTGTATCTGCCCAAGGGAAGTTCTTTTGATGAGCTGAATTTTGATATCGGTGCTGCAGACATGAGCTGGAAAGATTTTGACAGCACTTGTAACAGACTGATCGTGGATGTCGGTGCTGGTAATTTTGAAGCAGAGCAGTTTCAGGTATACGGAAAGATGGATGTATCCGTAGGCGTTGGAAATGTGGAGATTACAGACGGTGTAGTTTATGGTGATGTTGCGTTAGACTGTGGGGTTGGCAATTTTTCCATGGAGGGAAGTGTTGAGGGGAACCTGAAAGCAGACTGCGGCATGGGAAGCATGACACTCGATTTAAACGGCGAGGAAAAGGAGTATAACTACAAACTTTCTTGCGGACTTGGTTCGATTGATGTGGATGGTGAAACTTACTCAAACATCAGCGGAGATAAAGAAGTCAAAAATGAAGGGGCAGAGAAAAATATGGAACTTGACTGTGGCATGGGAAGTATTGAAGTGGATTTTGAGTAGACTAAGATCCTGTGTCAGTTGACAATTAAGGTGCAAATCATTATGATAAAAATGACGTCGGCGTACAATCGTTGTACATCGGCGTCATTTTTGTAGTGTTTCTCAGACCAAAGAAAAACAAAACAATGCAAAAATGGGGGATCTATGAATAAAACAATCAGAATCGTACTTTATGTACTTTCCATACTGACTGTGGCGGGCGTGATCGCAGCGGCAATTTTAACCGGCGGCCAGGCAAAACCGGCGTCTGCGCCGGGGGCGACGGCAAAAGAGGAGCAGGCGGAGATGTCTGACGCGGAAGCCACTCTGGATGGGGAAACCACAGCGGATGGAAGTGGAATATCGACGGATGGTGCAGAAACGGCAGGTGAAGACGGAAGCATGTCAGAGAATGCAGTCACAGCAGGTGAAAATGGAAGCATATCAGATGATGCAGCCACAGCAGGCGAAACTGCGAATCAATCAGATGATACAACCACAGCAGCTGGAACTGGGAGTGCATCAGATGAAACAGCAAACAAGGATAATCAAAAAGACTCCGGCGATACAACCATCATCCTGACAGGTGATGTTCTTTTTGCAAATGCTTTCAAGGCAGCCTATGATGCCGGCGGGATCGAGCGTGTCGTCTCACCGGAACTGTTAGAACAGTTAAAGGCAGCCGATATCCTGATGGTAAACAACGAGTTTCCATTTAGTGACCGCGGGGAACCGATGGCAGACAAGCAGTTCACATTCCGGTGCAGTCCTTCCTATGTAAGGGCGTTAAATGAAATGGGTGTGGATATTGTATCACTTGCAAACAATCACACCTTAGATTATGGAAGAGC
>ERZ780028.564-NODE-564-length-13236-cov-2.711175_pt1 | contig 13236 bp, 6 predicted proteins | sample MGYA00511859_ERZ780028 | MGnify/ENA primary metagenome ERZ780028 (study PRJEB29588, sample SAMEA2152254) | human gut metagenome | biome: human gut; feature: human-associated habitat; material: faeces | place: Denmark | collected 2008/2010 ...
CGTTTCCCCCCTCGATGTTTACGCCCCCGCCACCTCCTTCGGCATTGCCTGTGATGCGGGCTGTAATCCGGGCTGACATCTGTACTCCCTGCCCACAGGTAAACGGCGGACTTGACTCGTAAACATTTCGGACAAAAGGATTGCTTTGTCCCGTAGCCAGTGCGCTCACTTCTTTCGTTTCTATGACACCCGGTACACTCACAGCACCCAGAACCTGCGATATGGACGTAATTCTGTATGGGGTGAGTATGATTTTATCTCCGCTTGCGGCCGCATCGCTCACCTCTACGGAATCGTTTTTGACCTGCAGGATTCCGACGGTTCCTTTGGTTGCGTGTACTTCCCCGTCGGCGTGTACTCTGAACACGGCTTTTTTCCGGTTTGTGTAGTCGGCTCCCGACCAGAAGGGCACATCGTCTTCCTGCAAGCCGCTCACGCCGGCCGTCACGTCGCCTTCAGCATTTTTCAGCAACATCACATTGGTCATTATCAGACCGCCTTTCACCTCGGTACTTCCGTCTTCCATAGCCTTCTTGAGGTACTCTGTCGATTTGATGGATTCGTCTATCGCGTCGTCGATCAAGTCCGACATGTTGCTGCTTATTTCATAATAATCGGAGAATACTTTTCTGAACTCGGTGCCGGTTATCTCGGATGTCGTACTCATATCGGCCAGCAGGGGCGTGAGATAATCTTCGAGTGCCTGGAAATAGACCGTAAATGAATCCGTGGGGACATCATACTTTTCGGCATTCGCCATGATGCTCCAGTATTCGCCTTGAATCCGCACCCATTCATTAGCCACCTGCTGTTTGTCGGATGGCGTCAGGCTTGAATCCGAGGCGATGTAGTCCACATCCAGCTTCACCTGCTCAATCTGCGCCTGCACATCTTCTTCGGCCGTGATATATCCTGTGGGGGCCTTGTTGCCTTCCGTAAGCTGAATATCGTACAGGTAGATCGGGTTCCAGGTGACGACATAGAGGACTATTTTCTGCAAGGACTTGCCCGCTTTGGTCGTATAGACCGCTTCATACAGTTCGGATGCAGTCGGCGAAGGCGGCGTGGCCATAAATTGAAAGGTGTTATCGTCATAGACCGCGCAAAACATAACTCCCCGATTGCTGTTGGGCTGCTTGATACGGGCCTTGAAGACATAGGACATACCGGCCTTGTAGACGATCTTACCCCCGAAGCAATCTTCAAAGGATGTAATACCATCGGCCAAAGGCGTGGCCACGCCTGCATTGCTCGCTTTATTGGCATCGATCCTCATGTATGCTCCATCCGTGTCCGTACCGGTCGTCACCACATCCGAAACACCCTCTTTGGCGCTGTTCCACTCCCGGATGAACTGCTTGGCGATGTAGTTGCGGGCGCCGAACTGAAGATTAGCAATCTCGTCTTTGGCTTCGTTGGCTGCCGTATCATCGGTGTATTTGGATGCTTTGTCCCAATCCGAGCTTTCGAAATTGCCCGTTGCACGGGATTCGATACAGCGCATGATGTCGCCACCTTCGCCCTGCGTCCAGATGTCACCCACATCGTAGGGTGTAGTCGGTGTTACGACGAATACACGACGTTTGGCATCGGCCGTGTCCTGCGCCCGCGCCGCCTCTTGCAGGGCCTTTACCGCATCGCTGTCGGCGATCGGCGTCCATTTATAGGTTCCGTCCTCTTCTTTTACCCACCGCCACGATTTGCCCGCATCGGGGTTCGTCGTCTCGTCGCTCGATATGGTGAAGTGAATCTGCGGGTATTCCGCCGGAGTGATTTTGGCATTATCGGTTTTGCGGATGACAAAAGCCATGTAGGGATTGTCGCTTCCGACAGTATAGCTCTGGCTCCATACGTAACTTGCTATAACCGCTCCGGATGACGCTATCGGATTGTAACCCATCGTATAGCCTTCGCCCACCGACAGTACGGCGCCTTTGGGTATTCCTCCGACCGGAGTTTTGAGCCGGATGCGGGTGCTGTCGGCGATTTTGATCTGATCCCAGGTCTTAATGCCGTCGATATAGGATGCACCGATGCTGCCCTGCTCCCAGCAGCCTGCGTCCGTCGGGTCGAAATTCGCGGGCAGCGTATTGGTGAACGTGTCGCCGATATGGTTTTCCTGCTCGCCGTCCGCTATCCATGTTTGGGCCGGTTCATTGTAAAGCGAGGGAGTATAGGGATAGAACCAGTTTTCCACGACACCGTCCAGCCGTTTGTTGATCTCGGACAATTCGCCGGGCAGCGTGTTATCGATGTAATCTTTGGCTTGCTGAGCTTTGCGATCGGCGGAATTGGCAGTGGCCTGGGCTTCGGTGGCCGTCTGATCGATCTGTTCGATGTCGAACTCCTTCTGGAACTGTCCCGTCGCGGGGTCGTAGAGCTTGCCTTGCTTCCAGCCTGCCTCCGGGGTGAAGGCCACGCCGACGCCGTTGTCGCCTACCAGCCGGAACAGCTTGCTCCGGGTGTCCAGCAGCGCCTTCTTGTCCAGGCTGCTGATCATACCTTGCAGATAGATATTATCCAGATAGGCCGAATAGCCCGACATCTGGATCCCGAAGACGGAGAGGTTCGTAAGGTCACCGAACTGTGCGGCGATATTCTCGGCCGTAAACTCCCAGTCGCTGACATTGCGGAGATAACGCTGGTAGGTGCGCGTCGAGTAGCGCGAGCTCTGCCGGGCGGGATTCGTGAACGATCCGTAGGCTACGAAGGTCATCGATTCCATCGGATCGATCTGCTTGGTAAAGGTGGCCGACAGGGGGCGCAGCTCGTAGCGGAACCGCTCGTTGCGGTCGCCCAGGACCTCCGTGATACGGAAATAGACCGTTGCGAAGCCTGAGAAAGAGAAGTTGCCCCGGCCGTCGTCGGAATCTGCCGTCGCATTGTTCGACGGGTCGAAGTCGTGGAAGATACCCATGCAGATATCCCCGACCGCTACGGCGCCGATCTCGCCCTCTTCGAGTTTGAGCGTTACGAGCTTCTGCTCCTTGTCCACGCTCTCGATCACCCCGGCGCCCGGAGCGCTCCAGTCGTCCCCGACGCTGATGCCCACACGGTTGTACCGAAGCTCCGGAACCTCCAGAAAACGACGGATGAAGAGGCTCTCCAGCTCGCCGGCGCCTTTTTCACTTATAAACCCGCCCACTCCGGTAATACCGGAGGCATATGATGGTCCAAATTGTGCCCCTGCGTTGAAAGTCATTCTACCTTTGAACGTATCGGGTGCCTGCTTGTTGGCAAACTCCCATATTGCCCTTCGTGCAGAATAAGCATTTGTATCGGTCGGGAAAGTATTATCGTATCGGGTGATTAGATATATAGCCGCTCCATTCTCCGCAATGCCTATACGTTGGGAATAGAGCGATGCTTTCACGTCCGATTCAATACTGCCCAGGCGGGAATAAGGAGTATTGTCGCCTATCGTATAGGTTGCGATGTACTCGTTGTATAGTTTTTTTTCATAACCTTGAATCCGGGAAAGACGACCGTCTATACCGAATTGAGGACCCATTAATCGTACAGCCTGTCCTGCTTCGTAGTTTTTTTCGTTGTGTGTACAATACACGGGATTCGTTTCACAGTCATAGACTGTCGTGTCGCTGCTATGTTTGGCAGCATAGGAAGTGCCGACCTCAAGAAGTTCTTGTTCTGCTTCGTCTATGCGTTGCTGGGGGAGTTTGACGCCTGTGAGTACGAAAGTGTCAGGCCCTCGGTCATCATCTTTTCCACGAGGACGCATGTTTTCATTCGGTATAATCTGCTGACTTTCGCCGGACGTTTCGACTTGGGCGATGATTTCAAATTTCTTGTTGAATCCGTCTTCGGGTTTCCAGGTCGCGGGGTCGATATTGTCGCCATTGTCGTCGATAAGGGCGAGTTCGAAATCCCAGCCGATCAAATCGCCGCTCGTAAAATGTGCCCCCAGCGTTTCTCCTTCGATTACGTCTGAAGGTAGAAATGGCGTGTCGTTGCATACCATGACGTATGCCTTGTCGGTCTGCCCTTCAATGATTGTCCGATCGATAGTTTCTACCGAAGTGACGGTTTCCGTGTTCTTCGGGTAGATGTCGTCGAAAAACACTACGACTTCCTTGATTTCGTTTTTTGTAAGTCCGGGACGTGCGTCTATGTATTGCTGCCCATCCGGAAGCCGTAACCGGACTTCGGAAACGTGGTTCGTTACGCCGCCCTGTTCGGATTGTCCGTATTCTTTCGTCAGGTTGCGCGTGGAGCCGAATACATAGAAACGGGTCCCGTATTCGGAATCGTCCCCTTTCTTGGCCGGGATGCTTTTGACGACTTCTCCGCGTTTGAATGTTTCCGGCGTTCCGAAGTTCAGTTTTCCGAAATGCAGGGTTACGATACTACCGTTCTCCTCGGTCCACCATTCGACATCGAAAGTCTCGGCAATGGATGATAAGGCATCCCAACAGGTATCGCCATTGAACGATACGAGCTTGTTGGTTTCCGGATGTTCGACATTTACACTTCCCATCTGCCAGTTGTTTCCTCCCAGTGCCTTGTTCATGTTGGCGACGATGAGCGCCCCGAAGGATGCCAAGTCTGTCGTGTTGTGGAATACAGCTTCAGGATTATCGCCTCCCAGCCAGAAGCAGATGAAATTTTTCATGTGGTTTTGCTGCGCCTGGAACTGAAGCGTGTATTTGTAGCCGCCGGTTTTGTTGTCGAAATCCGGATAAACCTCCGACATGATTTCGAATTTGCGGCCTTTGTAGGTGATGTATGATCCGAGGGGGAAATCCAGCGGGGTAAGCAAACTAAAGGGGAGTTCGATGTAATAATCCCCCATAAGTGCGTATTTGATAATGGCACTCGTTGTTACGGGCGCATCGTATATCGCTTTACCGGAAGGGTTGTATATTGTCATTTCGTCGATATATGTATCCTGTGCCATCACAGGGTCGATACAAAAGTGTGGGGTTTCGGCACATTATGCAAGTAATTTTAAGAAAAAATACAGAAAAACGCCCCGGTCTTTTGACCGGGGCAAGAGGGGGTTGCTTCCATCCGTATTTTAAGGTTTAAGCCATGAACTTTGCGGCTTAACGATTAGACGAGCGTTGTTATATGCCATCTTCAATGTTAAGCATGTGCGCGCTGTATAGGTATTATTCCCTATTTTATGCGTGGCTAAAGCTAAATCCGGATTGGGTGATCCAGGGGTAAGGCATAAGGGCAACAGAAGTTGTATTTTCCCTTCGTAATACTGGGGGACAGCTATTTTGTAATTTGACCTTGCTTTTTTTTGGGCTTCATTAATCGCGCCAACGAGTCTTCTGCGCATTTCGTCTGAACTCAGCCCTTGCATGTGTGCAGGAAATCTGTCCATGTTGTCCGCAATGATATGGTCGATTTGAGGGACTACCCTGCATTGAGGATTGAAAATCAAATCCTCGGGTTTCTGGAAAAAATCAGCAATGTCCGGAATATTATCGCCGAATTTGCTAATTAGCTGAATATCGCTTTCCCTGACAAATGCCTTGAAAACATAAGGCGATAAACCTTTCTCGGCTACATCTGGCCTATTGTTGCGTTCAGCAAGAGCAAATATGCTTTCCAAATTTGCAGTTACAAGTCCAGTATTGAAACATGCAAAATTGTTATCAGAAGAAAAGGATATTTTATTTTCAGATTTAATTTTGCGGAAAGTATGTTCGATATAACTTTTCAAAATGGAATATTTGGCTTGCGTAGCATCTGAGAAATCCCATGGTTCCGGATCTGCTATATTATTCGCAAGATATTCAATAGATGCGTCATAATTAGGGAACCAACAAAAGTCAAAAAGAGCCGAATGAAATTTTTTCATAAACGTAAGTTTTTTATATTGTCAATAAATAAAAAGACCGCCATGTAATATTATGACGGTCTTATTGTATCCTTTATGTTCGATATTCGTGGTTACGGATAGACCCGTACGTCTATATTTCATTATATGATGCAAATATAATACACGTTTTTTCGAGGTGCAAATTTTTTGCCAACTTTTTAGTTGCACTATGAAAACGTAGCCGAATACACGTTTATTGTCCTAACGTATGGAAATGATAAAGAGCGAAATTCGTAAGATTGGAGAAGAACTGCAATTGATTTGATAAGGATGGGGAGGGGCTAACGCATCATTTTACGATGAATAGCAGAAGCGAGTAAAAGGCTGGGATAGATTCCCGGCCTTTCCTATTCGCGTGCCGCCCGATCTGCGGGGTTGGGTTCTCGGAATTTCACTGCTAATTTACAGGCATTCAATCGATAATTTTCAAATTGAGTGCTGTTGCTATATAAAAGATTATACGTATTGCCTAAATCCGGGACATATAGTGTTACGGTTCCTTTGTGTAATTCTGCAACAAAAGCAGCATAGTTAGATAAAAATGCCTCTTGTGATGTTCCTTTGATCAAAAATGTCAATGTTACGTCACGTTCATTTACAACCGGTGAATCCGGAACAATAATATCTATTCCGTTTTGTGTTGGATCGTCATTTTCGACAAATTCTTTGAGAGATGGAGGTGTAAGGAGGGCTGCATATGCTCCTGAAAGCATGGCAACTCCCATTGTAGATAACGGTTTGTTATTTATAGTTACTTCTGTTGTTGGCATGTTTTATAGGTTATCAAGTTTTCGATTTATTGCAACAAGAGTTTCGCCCATTGCAGGCAATATGCGGGTGTATGTTCGAATATCTGCGACATTACCATTCAATTGAATCATAATATCTCGGATGTCGAAAGTCACATTACGCGTATCCATATTGATCGATCGAAGCAGCTCCATACCATTGACAAGGATGTTCATTTTACCTTGCATGTCAGTAAAGCGACCGTTGAGTTCGTCGCCTGTGTCTTGGGACATTGCCTGAAAACCGCGTGAAGTAGCATTCTGGGTAGATGCCTGATTGTCGGATAGCAGAGAACCTGCCCATCCATATTTATCATCTAAATATTTTTGTAAGTCATCAGCCATTTTATAGGCCTCCTCTTGTTCCTCGGCTGAAAATACCCCATCTAACCAGAACTCTTGCAATTTCTCGCGAAATTTCTTCATGGCTTCGGAAGATTGTATGGCAGATTTAATACTTTCTATTACCATTTGACGCATCATATTCCGAACCACATCTCGTGCGGTTCTTGCCCGATCTTCCCCGTTTGCCCATGCATCGGCGTAAGCTGTCGCGAAATTGTCAATCGCAGATTTTAGATCTTCGCCAAAAATTGCATCTAAGGCCTTTTCCTTATTTTCTTCTATTTGTTTATTTATCTCATCGATTTGATTTTCCCATTCTTTGATTCGTTCTTCATCCGTGTCTTTTTTACTACGCTCTTCTGCTATTTGATTTTGTATCAATATTTTTTGCTGTTCGAGTAATTCATTCTGTTGTTCGATAAGTTCAGAAGCATCTGTAGAGTATGCCTCTTCAATGGCCTCCCCGAGTTCATCATATGATTTTTCGAGAGCATCAATTTGATCTTGTAAGCGCTGAATGTTACGTTCTTTTCGTCGATCTCCGCCTCCGAAAATGCCGCCTATTAAATTCGCTATGCCTCCAATAGCGCCGGTTACAATAGAGAATGGCTTGGTAATATCCATTGATGCAAATGAATCTAATGCACCCATTAATCCTTCTACTTCAGCGGGAACATCTACACCCATATTCCCCAACATGCCGGAAACAGCCCCAATAAGTTGGGAAGTTTCAGCTGCAGCGGCTTGTGCATTTTGCCATGCTTTCTGTTTTTTTGTGATAGCATTCAGCTCGGCTTGATCTGCGGCCTGCTTGTCGGATTCCTTTTGTGTCTGGTTGTATTTCTCTCGCAGCCGGACAGCTTCTTGCATGGCTTTTTTATAGTCGCGAAATCCGGTTACGACATTAGAAAACGGATTCTTTTTTACGGCTGTTTCTGCGGCCTGATCGAGTTGATCTGTTATTGCTTTGAGGTTTATCGGATCAAAATCGGCATTTTTGAGTTGTTCGTTGATATTGTCTATAATACGCCGTATCTCTCTGCTTGATAGGGCGTCGAGGTTTTGGAACAGATTAATCCAGTCATCGGTTTTCATCAGTTCGTCCACCTTGATTTGTCCGATTTCCTCTGTTTCATGTTTGTCGATTTGAGGAATAAGGTCGGAGCGGCCGTTCTTTGTTGCTGTTTCCCTGTCTTTGGCGTGTTTCTCGCGTATCTTGGCAATCTTATCCTCCATCGTACCGTATTTCTCGACAATGGTATTTAGGCTGGCCGCAATTTCCGCTTGGTCGATCTTGATACCCAAATCGGTCGCTTGCTCTTTGGTGATATTTCCAGCCTTCAGAGCATCTTCTACCCACTTGCGGAACTCCTCGTATTTGTCTTTTATGCCTTTGATGCGGCGATCTTCTTCCGAGAGCGTGTCATCGGTGATCTGCTTGTATATCTTGTCAAGCTCTTGGGCGTATTTCAGTTCTATGGCAGCTCGGTCATCGGCATTTTTTTGCTGAATATTCGATTGCCTTTCCTGAAAATATTTTGTTTGATCTGCAGTTATGATTCCACCCTGCGCGGCTTTAAGTTTCGATTTATCCTGCTCGAGTTTGTTCATTTCCTCTTTTGTGCGCAAGTCTATTTCGGCCAGCTCTTTCTGCTTGCCATCTTTCAAAATATCGATGCGCGATTGCTGAAGGGCTTTATCATTGGCGAGAATAAGATCGGATAGCTCTTCCTGGGCTTTGGCGGCATCCGTCTCCGTTTTGCCCGAAACGCTGTATTGTTTAATTTTCGAATCGTATTCGGCGATTTTGGCGATCAGCTCATTCCATTTCGCTGTCCCTTTCAATGAAACGTCCATCGCTTCGAGAGCTGCCTCCGCCTCCTTCTTCTGTTCTTCCCAATAGGATTTGTTGCGTACTTCTTTGGGCTGTTCTGGTGTTTCGGTATTTGTAGAACTTTGGGGTGTTGGAGCTGTAATACCGAATCGTTTGCGGGCCAAATCATCTGTTTCACGCAGTACCTCTTGTGCTTCAACTATATTCGCTATAAGTTTTGCGACACGTCCCGTATATACTCCAAATTGGGTTGTTAGCCCCAATGCTCCGCCTATTGTTGCTTCAAAATCTTTCAATCCACTTATACGTAATATCCCCGCCGAATTTTGAAGAACTTTTATCGAACCGTCGCTTATGGCTTTTTGTAATTCAACGCCATACTGCGTACCCAATTCATCGCCGTATTTTTTTATAAGTTTGTTGAAAATTTTGTCATAGCTTTTGGTTGCCGTTTGCTCGAACAAATCAGTCTGCTCCCGTGAGAATTTTTCGTATTGACGAGCGTTATAAGATTGCAATATTGCATCAGTAAGACTGTTATATTTTTGAGCGAGAGTTTCAACCGTAAGTGTTTCGGCTTTTAGTCCGGCGTCATATTTACCGAATTTTTCTATTATTTCGTTACGAATTTTGTTATATTCTTCCGTTCCCTCCTTTGCCGCTTGTAATTTCCCTTTAAGCCTGCCTAACTTCGATTGTTCTACTGCCGCAGAACTTGCCGCTTCGGCTATACTGTCATTCAGCTGCTTTTGGGATTTTGCCGCGCTATATATCCCGTCTGAATATTTCCATACGGCGATCCCAATAGCGGTAAGGACACTCAAAGCCAACCCGAGCGGATTAGCATTAAACGCCGTATTAAATAACAACTGTGCATCCTTTGCGGCGGTTATACCTTTCGCCAAATCAAAAAATGCTTTGATATTTGCTGCGGTTACAACTATTTTTTGTGCCGCTGCGGTCAAGATCAATGTTGCTTTGTAGGCACCGTATGCCGATACCAACGGAATTAGAATATCCAATACCTTTTGGTAATTCTCGACAAGTGAAATCGTACCCTTGAGCACACCCGTGATGACGCCTTCCTGCGATTTGCCGAGGTCGTTGAACATCATGTCGAGAGCATCGCCGAGATTGGAGATGAGGCCCGTAATGGTTTTGGATTGCTCCTGCATCAGGTTGTGGAACTTCCCGCCCTCGTTCGTCATGCTTTCAATAGCCTTCTGCACCTCTGGAAAGCCTATTTTGCCTTCCGTGACCATCTGTGAGATTTCTGCGCGGGTCTTGCCGAGTTGCGTTGCCAACTCTCCCGCGAGGTCGATGCCTCGGCTTTGGAACTGCATTACGTCACGTGTGTATAAACGCCCCTGTACGGCCGTCGTGCCGTACAACCACGTGAGGTCTTGCAGGTTCAGTCCCAGACCGGCCGCAACATTACCGAGCCGAGTCAGTGTGTTGGTAATATCCGCTGCTGCGAATCCATATGCGAGAAGCTGGCGGGCGCAGATGGCCACGCCTTGCAGGTCAAACGGCGTTTTGGCGGCCAGTTCGACCATTTGTGACATCAATGCATCAGCCTTTTCTTTACTTTGGAGCAGAGTTGCGAAGGCCACTTCGAGCTGTTGAAACTCGCCACGAGTTTGCGCGATTTGTTTCACCAGCCCCGCAAGCGACACTCCGACGCCGATTTGTCCGAGGGTGGTAGCCAGGCGACGCATTGCAATATCCATACGGTCGGCGTCCGTCACGACACTGGACGTTACGGTTTTGGCCGTTTTCTGAAGTTCACGGAACTTGCGAATTGCTTCATCGTTATCTATGACTACGGTAAGGTTTATACTCATAATACGATGACGGTTTTATCTTTATTGATTTCTACCTTTGATCCGCTGATGTTCACGACTTTTATTACGGCATAATTCGAAGCGTTGATTGTGGCCGAGGCTCCATGCATAAGAATGACAGTGTGGACGAAATCTACTCCCGAGGCTTCTATTTCAGCCGACGTATTGCCGACTAAGCAAATGTATTTTCGCTTGTCGAGCCTTATGCATCCGCAATCCACATACATGTTGCAATCACTCACTTCGTTTTTGTGAGCTTGAAATATTCCCAGCGGAGGGAAATTGTTTTTATGGCAAAATTCAAGTCCTTGTGGCGTAAAAAACAGAGAGGTCAGGGAGTGAAAATTTTTCACTTTGTCCAGTCGTTCGCAGGCGCCGAGTGCGGACGCGGATTTTAGGATGTTGTCAAGCATATAAATTATTTCGTTTGTTATCGTTTGCCTCCTGCCATCAGAAGAAGTGTGTTCATTGCATTAGGATCGTTCATGTCAATTATATCGGGAACTTTTGATTGTTCATTGTTGGGAATATTAGTTGTTGATTTACTTTTACAATCCGTTTTTAGAGCGTCGGAAATCATAAGCTGTACGTTAGCCCATGAAATCCCCCAAAGAATATATTCAAGAGTCCAATGATAGCGGTTTATAAGATTATCTATTTGTCCCCAGATACTGCGCCCTCCGTAGTGGCTATCCGCTCCGCTGTTGTCGTTGGGGAAATCATTACCCGCAGCGTTCTTACCAAGCGAATAGCGTTCATAAAATCCGCGTAGTAGGATTGAAATACGATGGTGGACAAAATGTTTGTAAGAGCTGTTGTATCCATTGTAGGGGACCAGTATATAAGTTTTGTCCGCTCTTTAAGCATATCTTCGATTTCTTGTTGCGTCCGAAGTGTGGCGATAGCGATTATTTCGGCCACCTCTTTTGATTTTTCGGAGCATATGGTCCACATACGTTTAACAGCACCCTCCATCTGTTCGTCGTCGAAAATCAGATCAAGGTCTATTAGTCGGCGACTTATCATCGCGAGTCGTCCGAGTTGGAGGGGGTATAGGGAAAGGGTTATTTGTTCTTTGTCATTGCCTTCAATCTCGAACGATTCAATTTTTTCAGTCAGTGTGTCAAGTGCACGTTGTTCTGTAAGGCGGCCGACTTCTTCTTTTTTCATATTATAAACTATTGTTTTTGCTCCCGCCCCGTCCTCGAGACGTGATGCAAGTCGTCAGCTTTCCAGCGGGATAGAGAATTTACAAAACGCTCTTGGTATATTCCGGAGTTGTAATCGGCCACCAGGAATAACCACCTTGTTCCGGAGCTAAAACTTTCGCAGATACTTGAATTTGGAGCGGGTCGGTTTTATTGATTCCACCACCCAATGTCGCTACATATTTTAACCTTGCAAAAGCGATGGAGCCTCCACTTTTGGAATCGAATACGAATGCTTTTACTCCTTCGTAAATCTCGCCTTTTGCAGGTTCTGTAGTTCCGAAGTAAAATTCCATCGTGTCGTCGTCAAAATCTACGACATTCCAAGTAACTTCTTTTGTGCCTGTCGTTTCGTCGATTGCAGAGTAAAATGGGTCTGCTTCTCCTTCCCGATAAAAATCATTACTGGAAGGTATCGCGAAATTGGTGGAAACACCACCATTATAAGGCTGACTGATTTTGGTGAAAGCCTTCATTAAGTCGGCAGCCTCAGCGTCTTTTACTCCTTTCGGGAGAGGATTACCTGCATGAACGGCTTTCAGTCCGATTATTTGTCCCATGTTTAATATTTTTTAAGTTTTACTTTGAGGTTTGAAAATGTGTAGGAGATCCCCTCCTCACTAATAAGAGTTTCATCGCTCACATCAAAGAACCAGCGTTCGTTGATAGGGTAGTATCCTAGTGAATCGAAAGCGAGACGAGTTAGTTCGTTCAGACGGTTGCGATCGGGGTAGCGTTGCTCTTCACGACCGATTGTCGGTGTTGTGTCCGGTACATAAATGTTTACATTTACGGTTGCCACCTGCGAATCTCCGACGACATTTGACAATGAGCCTACGACGATAAATTCTCCCGAAGGATTATTCGGGTAGTGGTCCGCATACATCATCGGCACGGTCTTCCCTAACAGCGAATCCCGGATGCGATCCCAGACGAGTTTGAATATTTCCGTAGAGGTCAGGTTCATCGCTTTTTCGATTTTAAGAATCGAGCGAACTCCGCTTTGAGTTTTTCAGCAGTAGATTCCACCCAGTTTCCCGACCCTTCGAGAACGTCGAAACCTTTAGCCTCGACATATTTCGCGTATTCCATACCGGCTACCCATACGAGATATGTTTTGTTAGCGGGAAGTTCACGGGCGACAGACCGGGCATGTTCAAGCCCTTTGGCATGAGCTTCATCGGCACCTTTGTTCCCTTTAGGATTGCCGTCCGGTCTGACACGGCGGTTATACTTGAAAGATTCAGCAATGATTCTTCCGTATTGTACCACAACATACCCGATGGAGTTGCGTAGGTTACCCGTGTGATCGGTATAACTACCGTGTTCGCGGGCGTACTTCACCACTCGTTCCCCCAACGCCGAC
>ERZ780028.582-NODE-582-length-12961-cov-5.381528_pt1 | contig 12961 bp, 7 predicted proteins | sample MGYA00511859_ERZ780028 | MGnify/ENA primary metagenome ERZ780028 (study PRJEB29588, sample SAMEA2152254) | human gut metagenome | biome: human gut; feature: human-associated habitat; material: faeces | place: Denmark | collected 2008/2010 ...
GGGATAAAAAAATAGAAAAGGGTACTACAAGAACCCCCAAGCCACGGCCGAAGTCATTGATAAGAACGGCTTCCTCCATTCCGGTGACCTCGGAGTAAAAGATGAAGATGGTAACTATCGTATCACGGGACGCATCAAAGATATGATTATCCGTGGTGGCGAGAATATCTACCCACGTGAAATAGAAGAATTCCTTTATAAACTGGAAGGCGTGAAGGACGTACAAGTTGCCGGAATTCCATCAAAAAAATATGGTGAAGAAGTAGGTGCTTTCATCATACTGAAGGAAGGGGCAGATATACACGAATCGGATGTACGCGACTTCTGCACAGGCAAGATCTCGCGTTACAAGATACCGAAATATGTATTCTTCATTGACGAATTCCCGATGACGGGAAGTGGTAAGATACAGAAGTTCAAATTGAAAGATGTAGGATTACAACTTTGCAAGGAACAAGGAATCGAGATAATCTAAAAAATTCAACATAAAGAAACAGGCTGCAACTTAATAGTGCAGCCTGTTTTTTATGCTTAATTTCGTAATCCTCAATTATCCCAGCGGTAGCGTAAAGAAGAATGTCGTTCCTATTCCTTCGCCGGAACGTACCCAAATGCGTCCACCCATCCGTTCCACCAACATACGGGAAACAGTCAGCCCCAGCCCGGTGCCTTGTGCAAAGTTATTAATCTTGCCGAAGCGTTCGAAAATCTTCGCCACCCGGTTGGCAGGAATACCAATACCCGTATCTTTTACGTAGAACTGTACAATATTGCCGCGTAACTGATAACCAAAATGTATTTCTCCGGTAGGAGTAAATTTAGCAGCATTACTCAACAGATTCATCAATACCTGCATAATGCGCATTCGATCTCCCATCACACACAACTCCTCATCCACATCGTCCAGTATCAAAATCACGCCTTTATTTACTTTCAACCGATGACTGTCATATTCTTCAAGGCAAGCATGATAAAGGTTCACCTTCTCACGAACAAATTCCAAAGTCCCTGATTCCATTTCAGACAAGTCCAGAATATCATTAAACAAACACAACAACAATTCCGAATTTTTCTCGATAATATTGCAATAATCCTCCTTGTCTCCTTCGTGCCCCGGATCGATAACCAACCTTGAGAATCCAACAATCGCATTCAATGGAGTACGGATTTCATGACTCATATTTGAAAGGAACGCAGATTTTAATCGATCGGACTCTTCTGCCTTTACACGGGCAGCAGCCAGTTCACGTAGCGCATTCACCCGGCTCGTCACATCCCGACACATACATAATAAATATTTATCTCCCAAAGGACATACCAGATTTTCATAATGATGCATCTCTCCTTCAAACCACAATGAATGTTCTCCTATGCTGGTACAACCGGTACGCATCACTTTCTCCATATTCGCCCGGATTTTGCGGTATTCTGATTCCGGTACTATATCTTTCAGATTAGGATGTGACTTATCCTCACCGGATAATCCCTCTACATGATTGGTATCAGGAGAGGACAGTAGTTCTATATAATCCAGATTATAATCAAAAACAGTCAACATATCCGGGATAGCGTCCAGAATTTCTTTACCGTATTGCTTACGGAAGCGCTCCAAGTCTTCATCCTGGCATGAAGAATCCGGAAGAGTACGATTTTCCAATTGCTCCTCTAATTTCCGGATAATCTCCAGTAGTTCTTCTTTTGTTTTATCTTTATAGTCCTTCATTTCAAGGCCGATATGTTGTTGAGTGTTACATTCGGGCAACAAATATACTATTCTTTTCAATTATATCAACATATATTGCGAGCTTTTATTTAAAAAAAACCAATAGCTTTTGCCCTACTAATCAGAATGTTCTATCTTTGCATCACTTTTTATTTTAAATCATTGATTAATATGTCTAAAGAATTATTCTCTACTCTGCCCTACAAGGTGGCAGACATTACGCTTGCCGACTTCGGTCGCAAGGAAATCGATCTGGCAGAACAAGAAATGCCCGGCCTTATGGCTCTTCGCGAAAAGTATGGAGAAACAAAACCGTTGAAAGGCGCTCGTATAATGGGTTCCCTGCATATGACCATCCAGACAGCGGTACTGATTGAAACCCTCGTGGCACTGGGCGCCGAAGTACGCTGGTGCTCATGTAACATATATTCGACTCAAGACCATGCTGCTGCTGCTATCGCTGCAAGTGGTGTTCCCGTATTTGCCTGGAAAGGTGAAACACTGGCTGATTACTGGTGGTGTACGCTTCAGGCGTTGAACTTCCCCGGCGGCAAAGGTCCTACGGTAATCGTTGACGATGGCGGTGACGCTACCATGATGATACACGTAGGGTACGAAGCGGAAAGCACTGCCTCTATTCTGGATAAAGAAGTCCATGCGGAAGATGAAATAGAACTGAATGCTATCCTGAAGTGTGTATTGGCTGCAGATCCTACCCGTTGGCATCGCGTAGCTGCCGAAATGCGTGGCGTTTCAGAAGAAACTACGACAGGTGTACACCGTTTGTATCAAATGCAGGAAGAAGGGAAATTGCTGTTCCCGGCATTCAATGTGAACGACTCAGTGACGAAGTCTAAATTCGATAATCTTTATGGTTGCCGTGAATCTTTGGCCGATGGCATCAAACGCGCCACAGATGTAATGATTGCCGGTAAAGTAGTAGTGGTTTGCGGTTATGGCGATGTAGGTAAGGGATGTTCACATTCCATGCGTTCATACGGTGCCCGTGTACTGGTTACGGAAGTAGACCCGATCTGCGCCCTGCAAGCTGCAATGGAAGGCTTCGAGGTAGTAACTATGGAAGAGGCTTGTACACAAGGTAATATCTTTGTTACTACAACAGGCAATATCGACATCATCCGCATCGATCACATGGAGAAGATGAAAGACCAGGCAATTGTCTGCAATATCGGCCACTTCGACAATGAAATCCAAGTGGATGCTCTTAAGCATTACCCCGGCATCAAATGTGTGAATATCAAGCCACAGGTAGACCGCTATTATTTCCCCGACGGACACAGCATTATTCTATTAGCCGATGGTCGTCTGGTGAACCTGGGTTGTGCTACCGGTCACCCGTCATTCGTTATGAGTAACTCATTCACCAACCAGACATTAGCTCAGATTGAGTTGTTCAACAAGAAGTATGAAACCGGTGTTTACCGTTTGCCTAAGCACCTTGATGAAGAGGTAGCACGTCTGCACCTTGAGAAAATCGGTGTGAAGCTGACGAAGCTGACTCCCGAGCAAGCTGCCTATATCGGTGTAACTGTAGACGGACCGTATAAAGCCGAACACTATCGCTATTAAAATAACGAAATTGACAATTGACAATTGACAATGGCTATGCAGAATGACAGCGCAGCTTAATTGTCAATTGTCAATTGTCAATTTCATAAAAACCCCGTTTTTATGAAAAAGCTCCTCCCTGACCTCCTGGTCATTCTTACGTTTGCAGTACTTTCGTTCGCCTACTTCTTTCCGGCGGATATAGAAGACCGCATTCTTTTCCAACATGACACGGCTGCCGGTGCAGGTGCCGGACAAGAAGCAAGCTTGTATCGCCAGGAAACCGGTGAGTATACGCGCTGGACTAACTCCTTATTCGGTGGTATGCCGACTTACCAGATAGCCCCCAGCTACGATTCAACTCAACCGCTGACATGGGTGCAGAAAGTGTACCGACTATTTTTACCCACATATGTCAACCTGACGTTTATTCTGATGCTGGGCTTCTTCATCCTGCTGCGTGCATTCGGTATACCTACATGGCTGGCAGGGTTAGGCGGATTAATGTGGGCATTCTCGTCCTACTTCTTCATTCTGATATCTGCCGGACACATCTGGAAGTTTATCACACTGGCGTATATACCGCCCACGATAGCAGGTATCGTACTGGCATACCGGGGTAAATATCTGGCAGGAGGTATCGTTACAGCATTGTTCATTGCCCTGCAGATTCTGTCGAACCACGTACAGATGAGTTATTACTTCCTGTTCGTCATCCTCTTCATTGCAGGAGCCTATTTTGAAGATGCATGGCGCAACAAGACCTTGCCACAATTCTTTAAAGCTAGCGGTGTGCTTGTAGTAGCTGCATTGATTGGCATATCCGTCAATCTATCAAACCTGTATCACACTTACCAGTACAGCAAAGAAACCATGCGCGGTAAAAGCGAGCTTGTAGAAACCGGTGATGCAGCCAAACAAACCAGTAGCGGACTGGATCGTGACTACATCACTCAATGGAGCTATGGCATCGGCGAAACCTGGACCTTGTTAGTGCCTAACTTTAAAGGTGGTGCCTCCGTACCTCTCATCCTGAATGAGACAGCCATGGAAAAAGCCAATCCAACCTATTCCGGACTATACCAGCAATTACCCCAATACTTTGGTGACCAGCCGATGACCTCAGGTCCTGTATATGTAGGTGCTTTTGTACTCTTCCTCTTTATCTTGGGTTGTTTTATAGTCAAAGGTCCATTGAAATGGGCATTAGTCGGAGCTACATTCTTCTCCATTGTTCTTTCATGGGGCAAGAACTTCATGCCACTGACTGATTTCTTCATCGACTATATACCTATGTATAGCAAGTTCCGTGCCGTATCGTCCATTCTCGTTATTGCAGAATTTACAATTCCACTACTAGCTATCTTTGCGCTGAAAAAGATTCTGGATGAACCAGAGATACTCAAGAAGAAGATGAAGTTTATAGGTGTCAGCTTGGCACTTACTGCCGACGTAGCCTTGATATTAGCCATTATTCCCGGAGCTTTCAGCTCAACTTTCATCCCTACAAAGGAAGCACAAATGCTACAGAATGCGGTCAATCAGCAAATGATTCCTGCAAACGAGTTGTCCGGCATCCTCTCTAATATGGCGGAAATGCGTGCTGCAATGGTTAGTGCCGATGCACTGCGTAGCTTTATTATTATCGTAATTGGTTGTGCACTGTTGTGGCTTTACTATAGTGGAAAATTAAAGAGACCCTATATTATTGCAGGCATTGCCATTCTTTGCGTGATCGATATGTGGGGAGTCAACAAGCGCTATCTGCACGATGATCAATTCGTTCCACGTTCTACCCAAGTTGATACTTTCAAAAAAACGAAAGCTGACGAAATCATCCTGCAGGACACTGATCCGAACTACCGTGTACTGAATTTCTCCGGAGATGCATTCAACGAGAATAATACTTCCTACTGGCACAAGAGTGTGGGCGGATATCATGCTGCCAAGTTGCGTCGTTATCAGGAGATGATCGAACGGCACATTTCTCCTGAAATGCAAGCCACCTATCGGGTTATTGCCACCGCAGGCGGAGAAATGGACAGCGTAGATGCTTCCAAATTCCGCATCCTGAACATGCTGAATACGAAGTATTTCATCTTTCCTGCCGGACAAGGACAGACAGTGCCTATCGAAAACCCGTATGCTTACGGCAATGCATGGTTCGTAGATAAAGTGGAATATGTGGATAATGCAAATCAGGAAATAGATGCATTGAATACTATACTTCCAACGGAAACTGCCGTAGTAGATACACGCTTCAAAGATATTCTGAAAGGTGTTACCACCGTTCATAAAGACAGCCTTTCCAGCGTACGCCTGACGAATTACGAACCGAACCGTCTGGTTTATGAAACAAATAATTCAAAGGATGGTGTAGTCGTATTCTCCGAAATCTATTATCCGGATGGCTGGATAGCTACCATCGACGGAGAACCTGCCGACATTGCCCGTGCAGACTATATCCTGCGCTCCATGTATGTACCTGCTGGAAAACACACCATTGAAATGCGCTTTGATCCGAAGAGCTTGCATGTAACAGAAGGTATTGCTTATGCAGCACTGGCTCTAATGGTGATAGGTATTATGATAATGGTGATTGTATATAAAAAGAGGTTAAGCTCTTCCAAAAGCTAAAGCCTAGCAAAACTAATTTTTCTTTATTACAAAATGCGCCTTAAAAGTCTGTAGCAAACTTTTAGGGCGCATTTCACATTATATCCGAAGTTATTTATACCCGTTGGCGGAATTAACGGCCTCCTCCCCGTGCCCGAATAGAGACCAGGACCGGGTTTGGGCAGTATCCGATCCGTACCAACTCCGTAGTAAATTCGGTCAGAAGTACCTCTATCCGAAGATGGTACGGAGCAAATAGAGATTTGATTCCTCTCTGATACGACTCTGACAGGATGCTGACAGCCTCTAATCCCGCCAACGGGTTATTTATATCTCCTCCTATATTCTTTAGGAGTAATTTCCATCTCTTTATTAAAAGCTTTCGAGAAATGGAATTGATCGTAGTACCCTAGACGGAAAGCAATCTCTTTGATTTTTAGATCGGAGAATTGCAAGAACGAACAAGCACGTTGAATTTTTAATTGGTTATAATATTCCATTGGAGCATAAGAAGTTCTCTCCGAAAACAATGCACTGAAATGAGATGCGGAATAGCCCACATGCTGAGCTATATCCTCCAGCGTAATCTTATTCTCCATATTCTCTTTCATAAAGGAAATGCTCTTCTGTATAAAATCCGTTTCTCTCACCTTCTTTATTTCTCTGAACTGATTAATATACTTCAAAGAAGCCAGAAAATGCATCAGGCAAAAGCTAACATATTCCAAGTTCTCAGGACTATATCCCATTTCCAAGTTCTGATACATTTCTTCAAATAGTTGAAAGCGATCATCATAACGGCTCTTATCCGACTCCTCCAAAGATATAGCCTTACCTATTATAGAGGAGAACATAGCCACGCCCTCGCCACAGAAATGTAGCCAATAGATACTCCAGGGATTCACTTCGTCCGCTCCATATGCATGTTGCTCATTAGCCGGTAATATAAAAGCCTGATTTTTAGTCAGGATATACTTCTCACCTTTATAACTAACCCAACCGCAACCACTCTCACAATATATAAAGACATTCTCGTTAGTCCCTTTTTCCCTTTCCCTAAAATGATTTTCTGCATGAGGATAGTATCCAATATGACTGACGAATAATTGTTTTGTAATATTATTCTCTCGTTGAAGGTTACGTATATTATAAGGTGTAACGATAGCCTTCTCTCCTTTAAAACCTTCTGCAACCTTTTCCATAGTATCTGATTTTGGTAGTATTTTACATATATATCGTAGTATTTTACATGAATGCTTATTCAAGCAATGCATTCAAGCATTTACAGCCATAAATATAATAAGATTATACATTAAATTGATAACAATCTGCATTTTTTTATTAAGTTTAATGGCATACATTTGCCATACAATAAATCGTATATCATGAAAACAAAACCATTTAGCAACAATTTTTACCTATTACTTATTTCGCTGGTATCTGCCATGGGAGGGCTACTCTTCGGATACGATTGGGTAGTCATTGGAGGTGCCAAACCATTCTATGAAATCTTCTTTGCAATTGAGAATTCTCCCGGTATGCAGGGATGGGTCATGGGCAGTGCCATTCTCGGCTGTTTAATAGGGGTAACAATTGCAGGTAGCTTATCTGATAAATATGGGCGCAAACCTTTGATGATAATAGCAGCTATCACTTTTACCGTTTCTGCAATAGGTACAGGAGCTGTCAATGACCTCAATTGGTTTATCTTTTACCGCATATTCGGTGGTATTGGCATCGGCATTGCTTCCAACTTATCTCCCATGTATATAGCCGAGGTATCACCCAGCCATGTACGAGGGAAGTTTGTATCGATCAATCAATTGACAATCGTATTAGGTATTCTGGCAGCCCAGTTCGTCAACTGGTTGATCGCTGACCCGGTAGTTCCCGGCGAAAATATTCTGGAAACATGGAATGGGCAAATGGGATGGCGTTGGATGTTCTGGGCAGAAGTAGTACCTTCGGGACTCTTTTTTATCCTTATATTCTTCATTCCCGAAAGTCCCCGTTGGCTGGCTACAAAATTACAATACGGTAAAGCTGAAAATATCTTGAGCCACATAGGTGGAAAAGAATATGCCAAAAAAGAAATTGAAAGCATTAAAACAGTTATAAATGTCACCAAAGAGAAGTTAAATATCCGCCTGCTTTTTCAAGGCAAGATACCGGGAATATTATTAATAGGCATCGTTATTGCAGCCTTCCAGCAGTGGTGCGGACTAAACGTAGTGTTTAATTATGCCCAGGAAATCTTTGCAGCTGCAGGTTACGGTGTTTCTGATATCCTATTCAATATTGTAGTAACAGGAGTGACGAACGTAATATTCACTTTTGTAGGTATGTACACTGTAGATAAGTTGGGAAGACGCTCCCTTATGTTATTCGGAGCTTCAGGGCTTGCCATCATTTATATCATCATGGGCATATGTTACTACCTCAATATAACCGGAATGGCCGTACTAATTATGGTTGTATTAGCTATAGCATGCTATGCAATGACACTTGCTCCCGTTACATGGGTCGTATTATCTGAGATCTTCCCAAACCGTATCCGTGGTATGGCAATGGCAGTATCCACCTTCTCTCTTTGGGCAGCTTGTTTTGTACTGACATATACATTCCCTTTATTAAATTCCGGATTAGGTGCCTATGGTACTTTCTGGTTGTACGGAATCATCTGTATTCTCGGATTTGTATTCATCAAAATCAAATTACCCGAAACAAAAGGGAAATCACTGGAAAGCATTGAGAAAGAATTAACTAGTTAAAAACAACATATCATTTATTGAATTACATCTTACTTAAACGATGACAAGAAATCATCGCTTAACTTACCCTTATTGTCTAAAAAAACAATAAATACCTTATGGAGAAAATTACAGAATATTTAATTAAACCGACCCTCTCAGAAAAAGGAATTGTGAAAGTTTGGAAAGAAACAATCAAACTTCCGACTTATGAAATCGGAGAGGAAGAAAAAAATCCCATCTTTCTGGAAAAGCGTGTTTATCAAGGAAGTTCAGGAGTAGTTTACCCTTATCCTGTCGTAGAAAAGATATGCGACGAGAAAAAAGAAAAAGACTATCAGGCCTACTTCCTCGAAAACGAATACCTTAAAATTATGATCTTGCCGGAATTGGGAGGGCGAGTACAAATGGCTTATGACAAAGTGAAGAAACGTCACTTTGTCTACTACAACCAAGTCATTAAACCAGCCTTAGTAGGTTTGACCGGTCCTTGGATATCAGGCGGAATTGAATTCAACTGGCCTCAGCATCATCGTCCAAGTACATACTTACCTACCGACTGTATGATTGAAGAAAATGCAGACGGTAGTAAAACGGTCTGGTGCAATGAAGTAGAGCGTATGTTCAATACGAAAGGGATGCAGGGATTCACACTTCATCCGGACAAAGCTTATCTGGAAATTAATGTGAAGGTTTATAACCGAACTCCGTTCCCCCAAACTTTCCTTTGGTGGGCGAACCCTGCCGTTGTTGTGAACGACCACTATCACTCGGTTTTTCCACCCGATGTACATGCTGTTTTCGATCATGGGAAAAGAGATGTATCCAATTTTCCTATAGCTACAGGCATATATTACAAACAGGACTATTCGGAAGGTGTCGATATTTCCAAATATAAGAATATCCCTGTTCCCACTTCATACATGGCCATTAAATCACGCTATGACTTTGTAGGCGGATATGAAGAACATATACAGGCAGGATTATTACATGTAGCCGATCATCACCTCTCACCGGGAAAGAAACAATGGACTTGGGGAAATGGTGATTTTGGTATTGCATGGGACAGAAACCTTACTGATGAAGATGGGCCTTACATCGAATTGATGACAGGTGTTTATACAGATAATCAGCCTGACTTCACATGGTTACAACCTTATGAGGAAAAGTCATGGAAGCAATATTTCCTGCCATATAGTGAAGTGGGATATGTAAAGAATGCGACCAAAGATTTCATTTTGAATCTGGATGTTGCAGATAACACCGCACACATCATTGTATATGCAACCGGTAAGCAAGAAAACATCAAAATAGAATTAAAAGATATAACAGGAAAGGTGTTATTTGACAAAATAACCACACTTTCGCCAGAAAATATCCTTAAAAGCCAGATAAATATAACAAAAGAGTTACCCGAAAACCTTATTTTATCCTTGTATGATAACAATGGCAAACTACTTTTGAAATATAAAGCTGATAAGCCTGAAATAAAACCAACTCCGGATGCTGCTAAGGCAGCCAAACAACCCAAGGAGATAGCTTCCATAGAGCAATTATTCCTGACTGGGTTACATCTGGAGCAATATCGGCATGCGACCTATGACCCAATGGCTTACTACATGGAAGCATTGGAAAGAGAACCGGGAGATATACGTTGTAATAATGCCGTAGGGTTGCTGAATATGCGCCGAGGTAAATTCGAAGAAGCTGAACAGTATTTCCGTACAGCCATAAAAACATTAACAGAGCGTAATCCTAATCCTTATGATGGAGAACCCTATTATAATCTGGGGTGGAGCCTGAAGATGCAGGGTAAGTATGATGATGCATATAGTGCCTATTATAAAGCCACATGGAATGCGGCTTGGAGAGATGCAGGCTACTTTGGTGTGGCACAGATAGATTGTATCAGAGAGAATTGGACTACCGCTTTGGAACATATAGATCTGGCTCTCATCCACAACTGGCATAATCATAAAGCACGCCAGTTAAAAGCTTCTATCCTGAGACATTCAGGAAAGACTGAAGAAGCCTTGAAATTTATTGAGGAATCATTGATTATCGATAAGTTTAATTTGGGATGCCGATTTGAAAAATATTTCATTGAAAGCAATCCGGTAGAATTGCAGGAAATGCTAAGTATCCTCAACGGTAGTGTACACAACTATATTGAATATGCATTTGATTTTTCATCCGCAGGAATGTATGAAGAAGCTTCCCGGATTATGCATACTTATATAGACGAACAAACCAATATTTATCCAATAGCTGCTTATATGTTAGGATACTTTGCATCAATGGCAGGAGATAAAGAAACAGCCCAGAAATGGTATAAGAAGGCACAAAGCCTATCTCCTGACAAGTGTTTTCCAAACAGAATCGATGAAGTCAATGTACTGACAGATGCTATGAAGATGAATCCAGAGGATTTCAAGGCTCCTTATTATCTGGGGAACTTCTGGTATGCACACCGCCGTTATGAAGAAGCTACTGTATGCTGGGAGAGATCAGTAGAGATAAATAATCAGTTCCCTACGGCTCTGCGCAACCTTTCATTGGCTTATTACAACAAAAAAGGCAGGAAAGAAGAAGCATGCCGATTGTTGGAGAAAGCATTTGAACTGGACCAAACGGACTCACGCATCTTTATGGAGCTGGATCAACTATATAAGAAAATGGGACGAGCCCATGCAGAACGCCTGACCTTTCTAGAGGCACATTTGGAACTGGTGGCACAGCGGGATGACTTATGCATAGAACGAATAACCCTCTATAATCAATTAGGCAACTATGAAAAGGCAAGAGAACTGATAGCCGCACGGAAGTTCCATCCGTGGGAAGGTGGCGAAGGTAAAGTTACAGGGCAATATATTCTCTGTCGGGTAGAACTTGCCAAAAAAGCTATTAAGGAAAAGCGATATCTTGAAGCCATCAGCCTTTTAAAAGAGACAGATCATTATCCGCATAATTTAGGTGAGGGTAAACTGATCAACGCCGAAGAGAATGAGGTAGACTACTATAAAGGAATAGCCTACCAAAAGCTGGGCAACGAAGCCGAATCCATAAAATACTTAATGAAAGCAACACAAGGTTCCAGCGAGCCTCAACAAGCATTCTATTACAATGACCAACAACCTGACAAGATTTTCTATCAAGGACTTGCCTGGAGGGCATTAGGAGAAGAGAGCAAAGCACGTAGCCGCTTCAACAAGCTGATAGACCACGGCAAGAAGCATCTCTTCGATGAATGCAAAATCGATTATTTCGCAGTATCCTTACCAGAGCTTGCGATCTGGGAGGATGACCTGAATGTACGTAACAAGGTTCATTGCTATTATGTTATGGCATTAGGATATAGTGGTATAGGAGAGGAAGAATTAGCAGAAGAATATTATGAAAAGGTGAAAAGACTTGATGTGAATAAACAAGTGTTCAGGATGTGATTGCTCTTATTGTACGGGGATGTGCCAAAATCGACACATTTCCCTGTACAGTAATTCACTTAGAAATAAACTATTAGTTAACAACAATATTAATATTATGAAGAGTTTATTTAGATTATCAGCATTATTAATGCTGCTTTGCTTTATGGGATGTTCGGACGATGAGGGTATCTCCTATCCTACATCTGATGCCCCGGAAATAAAAGTGTTGCGTGATGAATTGTATTCTAATCCCAACAGAAAGTTTGTGATTAAGGCTGATTTAAAAGATGATTTAGGCCTTAAGTCTTTGAAAATTGTGATTCCAGAATTTTATCTGGATAAGGAAATTGTATTCCCGACAGATACTTTAGTTACAGAATATGAGTTGGCTTATGAGTTTCTGGCACCAAAGGATACGAAAAATGAAGATGTATATAAAGTAAATCTTGCACTGGAGGATGTTTCTGGAAATGTTGTGACCCAAGAGCTTACATTACATTTGGATGGAGACTTTAATGCTCCTAATTTTTCAAATGTATCACCACAAGACGGAACAGTACAGCTATTGGAAAGCAAGATGGAATTGTCACTTTCCTTTAAAGTCACTGATGATTCAGGCTTAGATTCAGTATATGTGGAAGAACCGATATTGGGTATCATGGAAAGAATCAAATTAAACGGCGAGAAAGAGTACTCTTTCAACAAAACTTATTCTTTACCATCCAAACCGGAAGAGTATGAACTAAAAATAACAGCAATTGATAACTTTGTAGAAGCTAACAGGAAAACACAGAAAATTAAATATATTGTTTCCAGTGAAATGGTTACTTTGTTCCTGGCCGATGTTCCTAAGGGAACTGATTTAACAGCCCATTTTT
>ERZ780028.603-NODE-603-length-12734-cov-5.045903_pt1 | contig 12734 bp, 7 predicted proteins | sample MGYA00511859_ERZ780028 | MGnify/ENA primary metagenome ERZ780028 (study PRJEB29588, sample SAMEA2152254) | human gut metagenome | biome: human gut; feature: human-associated habitat; material: faeces | place: Denmark | collected 2008/2010 ...
TCTTATTCGGCGGCATGGTTGGATTTCACGTCGGGTAGTGCACGTAGCGTGTTCACCAACGTTTGTCCCCAGTACTCTTTGAACTGCTCTTGGCAGATGGCGAGAGAGTCGTTCATCGTTTTATTCAATCCCAGTTGGAAGACGAAAATGAAATCTTTGATGGCCTGGTAAATATCCGCCAGGTCTTCGGAAATATTCTTCTTGATGGGTTGGTCGCTATAAACCATATCTTGTATGAATACATCCAGATAATCATCTTTTTCGGCAAGAATACCGGCAAGGTTGATGCGAAGCACTTCATACGTTTCCTCCGTCACATAGCTTTCGGGGGCCTCATCGCCTATTATTTCCGTTTCGGGTAGCATGGCAGTCTTGAGGTAAAGTAGCGGAAGTATCTTTAATGAGGTATCGACAAATGTATCGCGTTTCATCGTCTCCGCCTGTTCTAGGAACTTACAGAACTCGGCAGCTACGGTGACGAACTCCACCACGTTGCGGTCGAATATCACTTGGCTTTCTTTTTTCATAATCTACTTGATTTTGAAACGCAAAGATAGTGCAAACCGAGTGCAGTAGCAAATTTATTTGCATTTTACTAAGCAATAGTTCGTTAAACATTTCATTCACATTTATGCTGCCTTCACTGCCACCGTTGCCTTCACCGCCACCTACGACGCCATTATTCTACCCGCCAGCTACAATTCTGGAGTCTTGACGGTAGATTTCGAGAATATAGACCCGAAACGATCTTGGAATAGAATCCGGTAGATAAGCTGCGGTCACGGTGGAATAATACGTCCGTGCCGTCTTTTTCTTATTAATGATGTACGGGCGCATACGCACTCGGAGGCGCGAATTTCCTTACTTTTTCTTTAAGCTGTGTTACACACATAAACAGAAAAACTTCATGTTTTAGATGGAAGTAGTAGAATATACAGTTATAACCGTTAACTTTACTTTCAAATCTGATTTTAAATAAATTATTAACTTAAGAAAAGAATTTAGCTGGGAAAAGTACATTCAGATAGGTGCATCGCCTGATTCAGATAGGTGCGCAAGCCAACGCAGCTATAAGCGTTACCCGATGCAGATAAGTGCGCAAGCTAACGCAGCTATAAGCATCTGGTTTGTGTACATTTCCATCTGTCAAGACTTTGGAGTGTGTATTATCCTGTTGATGCAGCATCTCCTAAAGAACAGTTCCATAAGATTTCGCTACTTATTAATAGTCTGTTTGAATGTTTCCAATTTTAAGTTTTCCGCATAACTTTTATCTGTAAACTACTTCTCTTCATTTATTTTCTGCCGTCTTTATTCTTATTTTTGTTAAAATATTGTCTTACTCTTTCTTTTTAAAAACATCGCTCTTTCCTTGTTTTCGCATTGCCTTTTCTTTATCTTTGCTTTCCAAACCCCTAATTTGTAGTTAACCTATGACAAAACTCTTATTCCTGGGAACTCTCCTGTTCTCTACAGTATGCCTGAATGCTCAAGATACGGAATCTTATCAGGAGGTTCCCAATCCAGTAGCCGTCAATCCGGTTTTATGGTCTGAAGTGAAAGTCCCGCAAGTCAGTTGGGGAAGTACGGACATACGGTATAAGAAGGAAGAACCTGCCGCTATTTCCGGAATAAAGAAAAATATTAATCTCACAGCTTGGAAAGGTGAAAAAGTATCTGCCCAACTGGTAGTGTGGACTCCTGAAACATTAAACAATCTGACTTTCACTGTCAGTGATCTGACTTCCGGCTCCGAAACCATTAGTAAAGACGATATTCGCACTAGTTTTGTACGCTATGTTATGACCGATGAACTGAACAAGAATGGATTGGGGGCATGTGGCTATCGCAACAGTGCCGACTTTGACTCTACTCTGGTGGCGGATGTACTTGATCATCTTACCCCTTCCCTGGTGATTCCTGCCAACTCTGCCCAAGGAGGTTGGATCAGTGTTCGAGTGCCGCAGTATGCTAAAGCCGGAAAATATACGGGAACGGTTACCGTGCGAAACGGAGATACTGCTTTGTCTGAATTGAAACTGACTGTTAATGTAAAGAACCGTATCCTTCCTGTTCCTTCCGAATGGGCTTTCCATCTGGACCTATGGCAGAATCCCTATGCTGTGGCGCGCTATTATGGGGTGGAACCATTCAGTGACAAACATTTTGAACTGATGCGCCCGTTGATGAAGTTGTATGCCGATGCAGGCGGGAAAGTGATTACCGCTTCCATTATGCACAAGCCTTGGAACGGGCAGACGTATGATGCTTTCGAGAGCATGGTCACCTGGCTGAAGAAAGCCGACGGTACCTGGTATTTTGATTATATGGTGTTCGATAAATGGGTGGAGTTTATGATGAGCACAGGTGTCAGGAAGCAAATCAGTTGTTTCTCTATGGTACCTTGGCGACTTTCTTTTCAGTACTTTGACCAGGCGAGCAATTCATTCAAATATTTGAATGCCAAGCCGGGAGAAGCTGCTTACGAAGAGTTCTGGATAACGATGCTGAAATCGTTTGCCCAACATCTGAAGGAAAAAGGATGGTTTGAGATTACTCATATCGCTATGGATGAACGCCTCATGAAAGACATGCAGGAAACATTAAAAGTGATCCGCAAAGCCGATAAGGATTTTAAGGTTTCACTGGCCGGAACTTATCACCCTGAATTGGTGGATGAACTGGATGATTATTGCATTACGATTGCCGAGAGATTCCCGCCTGAAACGATTGATTCACGCCGTGAAGCCGGAAAAGTAACCACTTATTATACCTGCTGTTCGGAACCTCGTCCGAACACCTTTACTTTTAGCCCACCTGCCGAAGCCGAATGGCTGGCATGGCATAGCGCTAAAGAAAATCTGGATGGTTATTTGCGTTGGGCATTGAATAGCTGGGTGAAAAATCCGTTGCAGGATAGCCGTTTTACCGCGTGGGCGGCAGGGGATACTTATCTGATCTATCCCGGTGCTCGTTCATCCATCCGCATGGAGCGTCTGGTCGAGGGTGTGCAAGCTTTTGAAAAAGTGCGTATTCTGAAAGAAGAATTTAAGAAGAAAGGTAATAAAGGTGCTATTAAGAATATTGAGAAAATATTGCAAATGTTCGACGAGCGGAGTTTGGGAGAAATTCCGGCAGCTACTGCTGTAAACAAAGCCAAAGAGGTAATCAACAGATATTGATAGGTATCTGGTGGAAGGATTGAATATTTTTGTTACTTTTGCACCAATCTATCATTTACTAAGGAATTATATTCATGGCTAAGAAAAATTCAATTAAAGATACGGAACAGACTCTTTCCTTGTTTGGTAAAATAAGGGCAATCTTTAAAAACGAAACCATTCACTTTGTTATCGGCTTGGTACTGGTCATCTTTTCAGTATACTTGCTATTAGCCTTTTCTTCGTTCTTCTTTACGGGAGCGGCGGATCAAAGTATTATTGACTCGGGCAGTGCGCAGGAACTGGCTTCTACCAATAATGGAGTGAAGAACTATGCCGGTTCGCGTGGTGCACAGTTGGCAAGCTATCTCATTAACGACTGCTTCGGCATATCGTCTTTCTTCATTCTTGTGTTTCTCGCAGTGGCGGGACTGAAGTTGATGCGTGTGCGTGTGGTTCGGCTTTGGAAGTGGTTTATCGGATGCTCGCTATTGCTCGTCTGGTTTTCTGTCTTCTTTGGATTCGCTTTTGTGGAGCAATACAAGGATTCTTTCTTATATCTGGGCGGTATGCATGGATATAATGTCAGCAATTGGCTGGTGTCGCAAGTGGGCGTGCCGGGCGTTTGGATGATTTTGTTGGTGACTGCTATCTGTTTCCTTATCTATATCAGTGCACGTACCGTGATCTGGTTGCGGAGGCTGTTTAGCCTCAGTTTCTTGAAGCGCAAACAGAAGGAAGAAGAAGAGAAAGGTGAAACACCGGAAGAGTTTACAGACTCTTGGACGGCGAAAGGAAAGAAGAAACCTGCTTCTGCTCCTGATGTGGCGGAGGCTGATACGAAAGAAGAAGAAACTCCCATTGAAGTTCCTGAGCCGGTAATGGAACCGGAAAATGAAATAACACTGGATTTAGGTGGTATTACAGAACCTCAACCTGCCAAGCCGTCGGGGGAAGAAGTTTCTATGATTATTGAAACCCCGGTCTCCGATCCTGCTCCTTCTCTTCATGAGAAACCTGCAGCGGTAGAACCTACTTTTGAAATAGAAGCTGCAGAGGATGACGACGAATATAAAGGTTCGGAAAAGGAACCTTATAATCCTCGTCTCGATCTGGAAAATTATCGCTATCCTACTGTCGACTTGATGAAGCATTACGATAATGCCGAGCCAACTATTGACATGGCGGAACAGAATGCCAATAAGGACAAGATTATAAATACGTTGCGTAGTTTTGGTATTGAAATCAGTACGATCAAGGCAACGGTGGGGCCTACGGTGACGCTGTATGAAATCACTCCCGAACAAGGCGTGCGTATCTCTAAGATTCGCGGTCTGGAAGATGATATCGCTCTTAGCCTTTCGGCATTGGGTATTCGTATCATTGCACCGATTCCGGGAAAAGGAACGATTGGTATTGAAGTGCCGAACTCTAATCCGAAAATCGTTTCCGGACAGAGTATTATCGGCAGTAAAAAGTTCCAGGAGTCTACTTATGACTTGCCAGTTGCCTTGGGTAAGACGATTACCAATGAAGTGTTCATGGTAGACCTCTGTAAAATGCCGCATATGCTGGTAGCCGGTGCCACAGGTCAAGGTAAGTCTGTCGGACTGAATGCCATTATCACTTCTTTGCTTTATAAAAAGCATCCGGCTGAACTGAAGTTTGTGTTGGTAGACCCGAAGAAGGTAGAATTCAGTATCTATTCGGTGATTGAACATCATTTCCTTGCCAAGCTGCCCGATGGAGAAGATGCTATTATTACAGACGTAACCAAGGTAGTGCAAACGTTGAATTCTATCTGTATAGAGATGGATACACGTTACGACTTATTGAAAGCTGCACATGTGCGTAATATCAAGGAATATAATGAGAAGTTTATCAATCGCCAGTTGAATCCGGAAAAGGGGCATAAATTCATGCCTTATATAGTAGTGGTGATCGATGAGTTCGGTGACTTGATAATGACGGCAGGTAAAGAGGTTGAATTGCCTATTGCCCGTATTGCCCAGTTGGCGCGTGCGGTGGGTATCCACATGATTATCGCTACACAGCGTCCGACAACAAATATCATTACCGGTACAATCAAGGCGAACTTCCCGGCGCGTATTGCTTTCCGCGTATCTGCCATGATAGACTCGCGTACTATTCTCGACCGTCCGGGAGCTAACCAGCTGATCGGACGCGGTGATATGTTGTTCCTGCAGGGTGCCGATCCCGTGCGTGTGCAATGTGCCTTTATCGATACACCGGAAGTGGCGGAAATCACGAAGTTCATTGCCAAGCAACAAGGATATCCTACTGCATTCTACTTGCCCGAATATGTCAGTGAAGATGGCGGAGGTGATCTGGGAGATGTGGATATGGGACGTTTGGATCCGTTGTTCGAAGATGCTGCCCGCCTGATTGTCATCCATCAGCAAGGTTCTACTTCATTGATCCAACGTAAGTTTGCTATCGGTTATAATCGTGCAGGACGCTTGATGGATCAATTGGAAAAAGCCGGAATTGTGGGACCTGCACAAGGCAGTAAAGCGCGTGAGGTGCTTTGTGTCGATGAAAATGACCTGCAAATGCGTTTGAACAATTTACTGTAAATCGTGTTAAACTAATGATGAAGAATGTTCTTTTAATCTGTATCTGCCTGTTCGGTCTGGCATTACCGCTTTCGGCACAGAAATTGGATGCTCAAGATATATTGGATCGTACAGCTACTGCCTTCCGTCAGGCGGGAGGTATTCAGGCTGATTTTACGGTTCAGACGTATGCTAAAAGTATCTTGCAAGGAAGTTCTACAGGGGTTATCCGTTTGAAAGGAGAAAAGTTCCTGTTGGATGCAGATGGCGTGAAGACCTGGTTTGACGGTCGTACGCAATGGAGTTATCTTACTAACAGTGACGAAGTGAATATCTCCGAACCTACTCCCGAAGAGTTGCAAAGCATTAACCCTTATGCCTTATTGTCCATTTATAAACAAGGGTATCACATGAAGTTGGGTAAAGCTGATACTTATGGGGGTAAACCTGCTTATGAAGTGATACTGACAGCTTCTAACAGAAAACAGGATTTGCAGTGTGTTATTATCTATGTGACAAAAGATACTCTTCAACCTCTGTGTATCAGTATGACTCAGAAAGGTGGGAATAGCGTAGCTATCCGCATTACATCTTATAAAACAGGAGAATCTTACAATGATAATCTTTTCACTTTCGACAAGAAGGTGTATCCGACTGCCGAAGTGATTGATTTAAGATGAATTATTAATATAAAATGATATGATGGAAACAGAAAAAGTAAAATGTCTGATTATAGGTTCTGGTCCGGCCGGTTATACTGCAGCTATTTATGCAGGGCGTGCCAACCTTTCTCCGGTGCTTTATGAAGGATTGCAACCGGGTGGTCAGTTGACAACTACTACAGATGTGGAGAACTTTCCCGGTTACCCGGAAGGTGTCAGTGGCCAACAATTGATGGATGACTTGCGCAAGCAGGCAGAACGTTTTGGTGCAGACCTGCGTTTCGGTATCGCAACTGCTTCCGACCTGAGTGCAGCTCCATATAAAGTGACGATTGATGAAGAAAAAGTGATTGAAACAGATACGTTGATTATCGCTACGGGTGCTACCGCTAAATATCTGGGACTGGATGATGAAAAGAAATATGCCGGTATGGGTGTCAGCGCTTGTGCTACTTGTGACGGCTTCTTCTACCGCAAAAAGGTGGTGGCAGTAGTGGGTGGTGGTGATACGGCTTGTGAAGAGGCTGTATACCTTGCCGGACTGGCTAAGAAGGTTTATCTGATTGTGAGAAAACCTTTCTTACGTGCTTCTAAGATCATGCAAGAGCGTGTGATGAAGCATGAAAATATCGATGTACTGTTTGAACATAATGCCGTAGGTTTGTTTGGAGAGGACGGTGTAGAAGGTGTTCATCTGGTGAAACATATGGGTGAACCGGATGAAGAACGTTATGATTTGGCTATTGATGGATTTTTCCTGGCTATTGGTCATCAGCCGAATTCGGATATCTTCAAGGCGTATCTGGATACGGATGAAACAGGTTATATCATAACAGAAGGCGATAGCCCTCGTACGAAAGTGCCGGGTGTGTTTGCGGCCGGTGATATTGCTGATCCACATTATCGTCAGGCTATTACGGCAGCGGGTAGCGGTTGTAAGGCGGCACTTGAAGCGGAAAGATATCTTTCATCCAAATGCTTGATCTAAATTCTTCATATTAAAAGAGAAAAGCTCCGGATTGTCTTGCAATCCGGAGCTTTTCTCTTTTAATATACTTCTATCTCATCTACATATAAGTCTGAAGGAATAATATCTTCTGGTGAGTCTTTACGGCAGTCAATACCATTACGCAATGTTCCACTGCTCTTCAATGTCACCTTGATGTAACGTGCTTCGGTAGGCGTACATTCCAGCGTATCGGTGAACATTTTTCTGCCATGCTCCGGATATTCGCGAGTGTAGGATGCCTGAGCTATTTCCTTGAATTCCTTACCGTCAGTTGATACCTCTACACGGGCTGCACTTGCAGGCAGAACACAGAAAGCAGGATTATAAAGTGTACCGAAAACGACCTTACTGATAGTGACCGGTTTCTCCATATCTACAGAGAATACGAGTTCATTGTTGTTTTTCTCGTTCAGTTTAAAAGCCACCCACGGTGTGAAAGAAGCGATATTACCTCGTTTTCCATTGGTCAATCCCAGTGTAGTGGTATCTGTGCCCAATACATCGTTTTCTCCGAAGATATCTCCACTCATCCAGCCCCAATGAGGAGTGGTAGTGTATCGTTTTCCGCTTATCAGGTTTGCATACAGTTTTTTACCGTTTACTTTGCCCAGCATCTTACCACCTTTGAAGGCGGCTGCCTGTAAGTCTATGTTGCCTTCCCAGATGAAGGGTTGTGTGTAAAGTTCGGATTTGGCAGTCGGCGCACTTCCATCCGTTGTATATCTGATTTCAGCATCCGGATAGAATGTTTCCAGTACAGCTTTCAATGTTCCGTCGTATACATGAGTGTTGATGTTTACATCAAAGAAATTACGGCAAGCTTTCACATTAATAACGTCCATACGTTCGAAATCTTCTATCATGCGGTTCCGGAAACTGTTCCAGTTTTTTCTGCTGTTTTGCGTCCAGCCAGTTTCAGCCAAGGCTATGGCACGGGGGAACGCTTGGTAGTCACGGCGTTCGTCATTCTGCATATATTCGTTCCAGATATTGCCTTGCACACCGATAATATGTTTCTTTATTAATTCTTCCGCATCATCGGGGACAGGATTATAACTATATGTTTTCTTGAGTGTGTTATATCCACCGATAGTAGTCGGTGCAGTTTCCGGTTCCTCTTGGTACTGGTCCAGATAAGCGTACGGACTCGGAGTCATAATTGCATCATGCCCGGCTTTGGCAGCTGTGATACCGCCTTCTACACCGCGCCAGGACATGACTGTTGCATTGGGAGCCAGTCCGCCTTCCAGGATTTCATCCCAGCCTATGATATTTCGTCCTTTACTGTTGAGGTATTTTTCCATACGGGTGATGAAGTAACTTTGCAGCTTTTCTTCTTTCGTATGCTTCTTACCGTCAATGGCATTCGGAGTGGTGTCGTCTTTCAGACCTAACTTTTGGATTAATCCTTGGCAATGTGCGCATTTCATCCAGGCATCCTTGGGGCATTCGTCACCGCCAATATGAATATATGAACTGGGGAATAATTCAATAACTTCATCCAATACACCTTCCAGGAATTGGAATGTTTCTTCTTTGGGACAGAAGACTTCTTCGAACACACCCCATGTGCCGGTTACTTCGTATGTCGTATCCGGTCTGCAAGACAGTTCAGGGTAGGAGGCAAGGGCTGCAATGGCATGTCCCGGCATTTCTATTTCGGGAATGACAGTGATATACTTACTTGCTGCATAGGCTACTATATTTTTGATTTCCTCTTGGGTATAGTATCCGCCATGTTCTTTTCCATCGAAGATTTGCGGCCAGTTTACATAGTAGTAGTCTATCAGTGTCTCTTTCCGTTTTGAACCTACTTCCTGTAGTTTCGGGTATTTCTTGATTTCTATTCGCCAGCCCTGGTCATCTGTCAGGTGGAAGTGGAAAGTATTCATCTTATGCATGGCAAGCATATCGATGAATTTATAAATATAATCGGTGGTGGAGAAGTGGCGGCATACATCCAGCATCAAACCACGGTAAGGAAAACGGGGAGAATCTTCTATTTCGACAGCGGGCAGAGACCAATTAGCACGTTTCACTATTGTTTCTCCATAAACAGCAGGCGGCAACAGTTGGTATATAGTCTGTACTCCATAAAAGAAACCGTTGGGATGGGATGCTGAAAGGGTGATTTCATTTGGAGTGATAGAAAGCTTGTATCCTTCTTTTGGCATTCCATCTTCCGTAACGAAACGTATATCAGGTTGTTTCGGATTTTCTTGCGGATTACTTTGCAAAGAGATACCGGAGGTCAACCGGATACGGGCGATCAGGCTGTCTGCAATGGCTTGTACTTCCGGAATGCAACCGGCAGTGGCGATAGATACTTTATTACTCAGCTGAAAACGTCCCTCTTGAGGAGTCATTTGATTGGGCATCGGAACGATGTTATACTCGTTCACTACCTCTTTTTGATTTTGCTGACAGCCGGAGGAGGCACACAGCAGGCTTGCTAATAGCAAAGCACTCAATCCTTTTTTCATGGCATTTATGTGTGTTAAGTTTATAAATAGGGTAAAATAGGGAAGAGGAAAAAAATAATAGCCTTTAGGGGGAAGACAATCACTATCCTTTATCCTATTTTACTTATCTTCTTTAGTTTTTCCTCATCGATGATCTTTATTTTTCGTCCGTCAATCGTGATCAGGCGTTCGGTAGCGAATTGTGATAAGGTACGGATAGCGTTAGAAGTTGTCATATTAGACAGGTTTGCCAGATCTTCGCGTGACAGATAAATACTGAGGGTAGAACCGTCTTCTTCCAATCCATAACTTTCTTTGAGGAAAAGAAGCGATTCAGCTAATCTTCCACGAATATGCTTCTGTGTCAGGTTGACAGTACGTTCGTCGGCAATTCCCAGATCGATGGACAACTGCTTGATGAAGAACATGGCAAGATCATTGTTTTGTGAAACCAGTGTTGTGATAGCGCTCATTGGTATCAGGCAAATAAGAGAGGGTTCGAAAGCAGCAGCAGCAGTAACATAGTCTTCTTTGGCAAAATAGGCGCGATAACCGAAATATTCTACAGGCTTAATCATGCGGATAATCTGGCTTCTGCCGCCAACACCATCCTTATAAATTTTGACCTTTCCGTTCAAGAGACACATAAGGTATTTCGGGGTCTCACCTTCGCAGTGAATGACCTCATTTTTCTTATAATTCTGGAGCGTAAAATGGTTCGCGAGAAATTCCCGCTGCTCTTCATTCAGGGGCTCCCACATATCGGCTATCAGCTCCGGAACATTCACGTCTGACAAATTCATTTTTACCATAACTGCTGCAAAACTGTGTTATACAGCACAAATGTAAAAAGAAAAAATTAAATATTGCACAAAAGACACGAAAAGATGCAGTAATCGGGCAGGAATTTTCAAATATGGAATTAAGTGACAAGCTACGGGATACAAGCTACAAGTAGCTTTCGGTATGTGAGTGTAAGTTACTATATAATAGCTTTCAGGTTTATAGCACAGCAACTTGTGCACTGGTAGCTCATAGCTCGTCACTTAATTTAGCGCGTAGCGCTAAATTATCATTTTGTGAACAACAATTCCCTATATTTCGGCAACGGCCAAATCTCGTCGTCGACCTCCATTTCAAGGTGATCGATATGATCACGTATCTTTTCCAGATATGGGCGTACATTTTCTTCGTAGGCAAAAGCCTTATCTTTGTAGCTATCCATATGATTGGCCACTTTACGGGCTTCGGTCATTTCGCGTACAAGGACTTTGATAGCAGTTACACGCTTGGAAATTTCCCGTATCAGTTCTTTACGATCGGCACTTAGTACTTCGTATTCTTCAGGGGAGAAGATTTCTTTGAGTCCGAGCAGGTTCTCCAGCAGGCGGTTCTGGTAGCTGACTGCTATGGGGACAATGTGATTGATGGCCAAGTCACCCAATACGCGGCTTTCAATTTGCACTTTCATGGTGTATTTCTCCAATTCTACTTCCAGACGACAGGCGAGCTCCGTTTCATTAAAGATACGTTCGCCGATCAATACCGAGCGGGATTGGTTGTCCATATAGTGCATCAGAGCTTCGGGTACATGGCAAATATTAGTCAGTCCGCGGCGGGCAGCTTCTTCTTTCCATTGGTCAGAGTAGCCGTCTCCTTCGAAACGGATAGCTTCGGAAGCGATGATAGTCTCTTTCAGGATGCGGAAAATGGCTTCATCTTTACCAATTCCTTCTTCCATCAGTTTGTCGATGGATGCTTTGAATTCATTCAACTGGTTAGCCATGGCAGCATTGATAGCAATCATGGCAGCTGCGCAGTTGGATGAAGAACCGGCTGCACGGAACTCAAAACGATTGCCGGTGAAAGCAAACGGAGAAGTACGGTTACGGTCTGTCGTGTCGAGGAGAATCTCTGGAATACGTCCGATTCCCAATTTAAGAGTTGTTTTTTCTTCGGCAGTCATTTTATCGTCTCCTACCTGACGTACTATATCATCCAGAGTGGCAGATAATTGTCTGCCCAGGAATATGGATAAAATAGCGGGTGGCGCTTCATTGGCACCTAAGCGGTGACTGTTGCCTGCACTCATTATAGAAGCACGCAGTAAATTCTGGTTTTTATAAACCATCATTAATACGTTCACCAGGAAGGTGAGGAAAAGCATGTTTCCTTTTGGATTCTTACCGGGAGCGAAAAGGTTGATTCCGGTATCGGTACAGAGTGACCAGTTATTGTGTTTTCCTGAACCGTTAACACCACTGTAAGGCTTCTCATGCAGCAACACGGCAAAGTTATGTTTACGGGCAATACGCTTCATCAGGTCCATTACCAACTGATTATGATCATTGGCAAGGTTGGCGTTCTCAAAGATTGGAGCCAATTCAAATTGGTTGGGGGCAACTTCGTTATGGCGTGTTTTTGCCGGAATTCCAAGTTTGTGGCATTCTATTTCCAGTTCTTTCATGAAAGCTGTTACCCGCGGGGGGATAGAACCGAAATAGTGGTCTTCCAACTGTTGGTCTTTTGCAGACGAATGTCCCATAAGCGTGCGTCCGGTCAGACAAAGATCGGGACGGGCATTGTATAGGGCGGAATCTACCAGGAAATATTCCTGTTCCCATCCCAGATTCGTGAATACACGGGTCACATTCTTATCGAATAACTGGCATACTTCCGTGGCAGCCTTGTCCACAGCACCCAGTGCTTTCAGTAATGGGGTCTTATAGTCCAGTGCTTCACCGGTATAGGAGATAAAGATTGTGGGAATACACAATGTGGTATCTACAACGAAAGCGGGCGAAGAGACATCCCAAGCGGTATATCCGCGAGCTTCAAACGTATTACGTATGACTTCGTTAGGG
>ERZ780028.622-NODE-622-length-12504-cov-2.603824_pt1 | contig 12504 bp, 11 predicted proteins | sample MGYA00511859_ERZ780028 | MGnify/ENA primary metagenome ERZ780028 (study PRJEB29588, sample SAMEA2152254) | human gut metagenome | biome: human gut; feature: human-associated habitat; material: faeces | place: Denmark | collected 2008/2010 ...
CTCCTCACCATCCGTGGAGACGCGGCAATAGGCCGCCACTCTCAATCTCCTATTCTTCCCTTGACTTTTCTTGCCGGGGATGGCATTGGCTTTAATAACTTTGATATCAGGCATTTCTTTTTCCTCCTTGTTTTGCCGAGATATAGAGTTTGAAGCCGTACTCCAAACCCATTATAACATGGAGACGCTGCTACTCATCCCAGATGGAGCAAATTCAAGGGTTTTATACGTTAGAAAAAGCCTATCCTTCAACCAACGACAATATCGAATGAGCAGTGCTGTGTCTTTTTAAAACATCATCCTTCGTTTTCACAAACACATTTTCGCCTATCAAGCCTAGATGGAATATCTTCGTAAGCATCCCCATCTCAACGATGCAATCCAAAGCGTTCTCGTCAATGGCTGTCGGCTCAATCATCCTGTTCGACAAAGGGGCTGATACGATTCTGTCTATCGCTTCATCCTTGATCCTTTTCCTTTGCCTTCTGGATAGACACTTATCATCCTTCAGTTTTTGATACTCCGTGAAATTGCCTCTTTTCAAAGAAGCGTACATCTCCATCACCAATACGTTTTCCTTATCCGTTATAAGATCCTTCCTCCTTTTTTGCGTGAGCTGGGTATCCCAGTCACAAAACCCTGACGGGCAACGCCAAAGCCAGCAGCTGTGGCAGATTGTGGCCCGTCTTATCTTGTTTACAAAAATATGTGATTTCCTTAGCTTAGAAGCTCCTCCACTTCCGCCAATCTCTTTAATGATTTCGTCATCTTCTTCTTAAAATCCAATATGAAGTCCAAGCCTATCTTCCCCTTGCTGTATTCATATTCCTTCTTCCTGATGCTATAGAACGTAGGCTCCTTCTCATAGAATGCGATCAATATCTCATCGGCATGATTCACACCGATGAACCATGAGACGTTCGAATAGGTCAAATCCATCTTTCCAAACAAGCTCCTGAGCCTTTCCTTAATCACATAGAAAAGCGATTTCGGCTGCGAAAAAGAAAAAGCTAAGTTGTCCTTTGCTGCATTGATTTTGATAAGCCACACATTCCCAAGCGCGTCGTAGATTCCTTTTCGGAAGGAGCCGACGCGCTTCAAGGAAGACTTGAAAGACACAAGAGACGATTTCGTTATCAAAGAGAACAGCTTTTTCCTTTTCAAACTTCTCGGGAAATACGAAACGGAAATGGACACAAGAAGATCATTCACTTTCCTTCTCCAAAAGCCTATACATTGCAAACACGCATTCCTTTATAAGATTTAGATCTTGTTTCGAAGACTCCATTTCCATTCGAAGCTTTCTAAGCTCAGAATTTATGGACACAGAATCCTCTTTCATCTTCGTTTGGTATCCGAGCATAATCAGGTTTCTTAGATAATCAGATACGCTTTTCTCCTTGCTCTTCCTAAAGTCATCTTCCAGCTTCTCAATCTCGTCTTTCTTGGTGAAATAGATTTGCGGTCTAATGAAATTCACTCTCTTTCCTCCTTTCCCATTCTCGGCCACTTCTTAGATTGCGTATGTAAATAAAGAATAAGGGCGTAGCGTCGTTTCCACGTTGCAATAAGCCGTTTTTCACAAAATTTTAGTTAGAGAAAAACGCCTCCCTCACCTAATAGGTAAGTTGAGACGTCGAAAATTAGCCCCATTTAAAAATGGGTAAGGCGTTATTTGTTTTTCTTACGATGCTTAAAAAAGGTGAAAAGTAATTGAAGCGTGCCAACAGCACCAGAAATCCAGCCCATGATTTCCACATATAAATAATCATCAGGTTCAACTGCGTTGAATAAACAAACCACTAGAACGGAGAGAATGCCTGCAAAAATCGACCACCCATCAAAAAGATTTGGTGACGATATCTTTCTAGCACAAAGCTTTACGAGCCAATAAATTCCATAATAAAAATAATAGGCCGCAAGAATCGTAATAATCCAAACAATGATATTAATAGCAAGGGGGTGTTCAATTGCTTTATAAAAAGTCCCAAGTACCACAAAAAAGACTATAGAGAAAAGAATGGTCGAAACAATGCTGATTATCTCTTTACAAATTAACTTACTTTTTTCCTGTCGCATTATTGAAATTACCAAAGAACCATTCAAAAAAATTCTTTCGGTGCTTCTTATCATATTTTTCTAATATCTCATTTAAATCGACTAGATGCCCAAGTTCGCCTTTCACTTTTTCCTTTTCTTCATCGGTATATTTATCAAAGTTATCAAAAATATCACCAATAATTTCTTTGAACTTTTTTTCTAATTCCCTGCTTTGCTTACTCATAACTTTTTCTCCTTTGCGTTATTTATCGCCATCATTTAAGTTGCATTTATCGTAATTCACCAATGTCATTCGTTTTAGTCAGTTGTTTTCTTCAAAGTTTTCTATTTGATCCATGATCTTTGTAAAAACTTCCGGGCTATATTGAGGTGGGTAGCCATTCTTGACAAGACATATCTTAATTTCTAGTTTCAGTTGATTACGGACGTTTGTGTTGTTAAGCCAATCAGCAAAAGAAGACTTCGTATCTATTATATTTTTTACTTTTTTAGCTAATAATTTACATTTATCGTTAACAATAATGCCGTCTAGCTTTTTGTCCTCACCATATTCAAAATTATATTGGTCTCTTAACATAATCAAAATATCGTAGAATGCCTTTTCTTCAAAAGTAAGTCCAAGCTTTCTAAAGCTTTCTTTGTTTTCTTTCATTTCTTCAAGAAGCTTCAAAGCTTGTTTTGTGGCTTCTTCAATAATGTCTTTTGAAGCTTGCTCTTGGGTTTCACCGGCTTCATCTTCAGACAACGTTTTTCGTCTATTGTGGTATTCTTCTATCGTTTTTTTCAAAAGATCTTCAAATTTACTAGCTGCTATTTGATTTATCTTTGAATATTCGCTTATTTGTTTTCTAAGTAACTTTATTAATATTTCAAGTCTTGTTGCTGGCATCTTGATATTTGATAGCTTATCAACGAATCCGGCGTCGAAAATATCTTCCTTCTCTCCGCTTTCTAACAGACTTTCAACTTCCGTATATTTCAGTGCCTCTTCGACCATCTTGGCGACGTTTTTGTTCATGATTTCTGCGTCAATTTGAGAAGTGCCTGACATCTTTCTGACAAATCCCACTATAGCCATAAAACATTGTGCCAAGGCAGACTCTTGGTCGGAGAGTTTTCCAGAAGGTTGGCAAATTTCATAAGCTTGTCTCATTCTTTGAGTTGTTTTCAAAAAATAGGTTTTAAACGATACTTTCTTAACTGTCGAGTTGTTGTCTGAATTCAGATTCAATTCCAATGTACTTTGAAAAACATATTCAGCTGCTTTAGAAAGTAGAGTATATCTTAAAACAGGGTCGCAATTGGGATCCAAGAAGGGATTCAAATCATAATTCTTAAATAGTTTTTTTAGAATTTCTAATTCATCTTTAAATATCGTGAAAGCCTGTTCGACGTCATCCTCAGAAGGAGCTATCGAAATATTGCCCCCATAGATTTTCATGGCTTTCCGCATGTTATTTCTAATACCAATGTAGTCAACAATCATGCCATATTCTTTTCCCGGGTATTTTCTATTAACACGGCTTATTGTTTGAATAAGGATATGCTTTTGTAATGGTTTGTCGTTATAAAGCAAAGTCAAAGAAGGGACATCAAAACCAGTAATCCACATATCAACAACAATAACAATATGGAAATTAGATTTGTCTTCCTTGAAAGATGCGTCTAAATCCGACGATCGCTTATTATTGGTGACACCGCCAAGATAATCATACATTTCTTTTGGATCGTTCTTTCCAACGCTTGCCACCATTGCCATAAATGGCATTGGTTTAAGTTTCTTATCTTCTTCAATTGAAATTTGCAGACCATCTGGATGTTTCTTTTCTACGAACCATTCAGGATATTTTTGTTCAAAGATTTTAAGCAACCTATATGCAATTTGTCTATTGGCGCAAACAATCATTGCTTTTTGAACCCTATTTGGATCATTATCGCATGTAGCGATATAGTGATTGTGAATATCGGTAGCAAGCCTTTCTAATCTCGATTGTTCACCTAAAATGACTTCCATGGAGCTCATGGCCTTTTTAGATGCTTCAATATCTTCTTCACCAGTACCTTCATTTTCGCACTTTTTGTAATAATCCTCAATTAGTCTTATTTTTTCTTTGTCAAATAAAACCTTAGCGATTCTAGGCTGATATTTAATGGGAACTGTTATTCCATCAGCAACCGCTTGGTCCATTGTATATCTATCTATTTCGTCGCCGAACGTTTGATATGTTTCAGCAATGGGGGTGCCAGTAAAACCTACGAAAGTCGCATTAGGGAGGGCCTCTCTTAAAACTTTTGCATAGGGTTTTGAAATCAAAGCTCTCATGTTTTTATCTACATCTTTTGTAAATTGAATTCTCTTCGATTTATCTAATTGACTTCTATGAGCTTCATCTGAAAAACAAATGATATTTCTTCTGTTGTTAATAAGGCCGATTTTATCGTCTTCTCTATCACAGAATTTTTGAATAGTGCAAATATAAAAACCGCCACTTTGCCTCGCTCCAAGTTCTTCCCTAAGCTTATCCCTTGATAAGACAATCTCAACGGCCCCAAGATTCAAAAATTCAGTACTATTGGTAAACAACTTTGCACCCTGATTTTGTAAATCGTCTCTATCAACAATCATAACAATAGTAGGCGATCCGATTTCAGGAATATTTGAACACCTTAAAGAAAGCTGCCTTGCTAAAAAAGCCATGGTATAAGTCTTTCCACAACCAGTGGCGCCAAAATATGTTCCACCTTTACCAGTTCTTTCCTTGATTGACTTAATGATGCTCTTTTTTAGCAGTCTAGTTGCAAAAAATTGGGGGTATCTACATACAATTTCCAATTCGTCATTATCATATTGCGAATCTTTGAAATAAATGTAGTCTCTAAAAATCTCTAAGAACCTGGTGGGAGAAAACACCCCTTTAACCATTGTTTTTGTCTCTTCAAAAGGCATGGTTGATACCTTGTCTTCATCATTGACTCTTCTCCAAGCGTAGAAATGCTCATAGGGCGCTTTGACAGTTCCAAGTCGTGTTTTAACCCCATCGGATATGCACGCCAATGGACAATAATGAAGCAGATGCGGAACATCTCGCCAATACCTTATGTTGATTTGTTCCCAAGCATCATAAATTGTGGCTTTATCATCCACAGGATTCTTTAGCTCAACGATACATAATGGTAATCCATTAACATATAACACTACATCCGGTCTTCGATACTCGTTTTTCCCATTATTCGAATACTCAATTGATAGTTGATTAACAACTTTGAACAGATTATTTGATGGATTATCAAAATCTATAAAGAAAATCCTGTACGCTTTTTGTTCCGCGTTTACAAAATTGGTTCCATCAGTCATCAAACCATATGTCTTATGAAGCGTAGCAAAATCACTTTCGCCGCCTATAAGCTTAATTTTATTGTAAATATTTTCTAAATCTGCTTCTTCCAAGTAAGGCTGAGTTTTCTTTAAAAAGGATAAAAAGTCATCCTTTATTAACACATTCCTTCTTGAATTCCGATCAACGCTATTTCCGGAATTATATTGCCATCCCTCCTGTTCAAGGAACCCTATAAATGCACTTTCATATTCCGATTCACAATAATGCCCGTTATATTCATTTAATTTCGCCATAGTACATGCTCGCCCTCCTTATCCTCTGTCGTTCAGCCTACTAATAATTTCTTCCAGATTTTCTTTTAACCAGTTCAATTGAAGCTTTTGTATCTTATCGACGCTGTTCTCATCGAAATTTACACAATCCAATTTATGGGAAAAATCTTCCAAAGCCGACAAATCGCACATAAAAAAATCTTTTATATTAGAAAAACCAAAATACACATGCTGGATTAAATCTCTAAACGTTTCTATTTCTTTAGACGAGGAATGTAGAAGCATTGCGAGCAATTTGTCTAAATCCAGTTTGTTGAAAAAGCCATTCCCGTCAGTGAAATATGTTTTGTTACGTATCGTTGATTCATAGAATGGTAAAATATCTTGCGGATTATAGCTAAAGCCGGGTAAGGACCTATTCAATTCTTTTTGATACTCTTCAATACCATTTATAAAAGACTTTAATTCCAAAGTTTGGTCGCCCTTTCCTAATTGTATGCCTGATTTTATAAAGGTATTAATTTTGTGGCCGCCATCGATTGATTGTTTAGCGTTTCGGAGCATTAATGAGATGCAATCATCGATTTTGTCAGCGAAACCAACCTCATATTTCACAGAAATAAGATAATTTGCAATGGTCACGTATTCATCGTGAACAAGCAATGTATCTTTTTTTAAATTATCCAAAATAAAATCCAGCGTAGAAACCAACTCTTTTTCGCTGTAATCATAATAACTATATAAAACCGCTAATTTTTTATCAGCTACGCTAATTTCACTAGCTTTTAGATAAATAGATTCAGCCTCCTTGAACTTATCATAATTATAAAGATGATTCTCAATATAATCATACATTGGCCTAAGAAGAGGGTAAGCAAACGTACCTAAATTTTGAGATGCAAATGATTGGCTGTCCCAAATTTTATTACCATCATTGTTAACCTTAATGCTATAACAAATCGTCCCGATGAACAAATCATGAACAAATTTGAAATTAAAATTACATTGAAATTTCTTGGTTACTTCATCCATTTTTTGGCACGCATATAAAACTGATCGAAAATTGCAACATTTCAAAGCCAATAATTGTTGATAAACTCTTCTGGAAAACGAAACTTCGCCGCTAGGGTCCTTTTCTTCAAGTAATTTGTTAAATATTGGATTGTCAAAAGATCTCACAATGTCAGAAATCGATTCAGTTATATTTGAAGAAAAATGGATTGTATCACCTATAGTTTTTTCTTTAATTTTTAAATATTCCTCCGATTCCTTGGTTAAAAATCTAGTTTGGCTTTTAGATGGTTTTTCTTCATATTTCAAAATTTCACTTTCATTAGCAACAACCAAGACTTTAACTCCATCTTGTTCAACCAAATTGTTTATATAGCCCAAAACTTCGACAATATCTAAATTAGTTCTTTCTAAATCTTCTAAAACAATTAAATGGTTAGATAAATCGATGGAACTATAAAGTCTTTTTAAATCATCTTCGTTTTGATTTAAATCGACATTGAAAAAACTAGCGATTCCTTTGGCGATTGTTTTTCCAAAAATCCATGTTGCATTAGCCTTTTCATTCTTATCAAGTATGCCTTTGGTTCGAATTTCTAAATATAGGCTTTTGCTCACATCTTTAACGGACGACATTCCGTACAAAGAAACGACGGCATATTTCAGTTTCTTAAATTTTAAATAGGGGCATAATTTATTTTTAATATAAAAGCTTTTACCAGTTCCCCATGGCGCCGTAAGTAGCAAAGCTCTTTGAGATTTATCATTGACTAAATAATTCTCGATAAATGCATTAAGTTCGTCATAACTCATCATTTTAGCGAGCCTCTTCTATGGAACCTTTTATTAAAATGGGGCAAATGTTTTTAAGCAGTTCTTTAAGCTGCTCATTGATTTGTTTTCTAGTTTTATAAACTAAAAAAATTTCGACAATAGAACGTTGAACTTTGATTGAGGGAATTGGTATCTCTACGTCACACAATTGGTTCCATTCAAAAGTGTCTCGTGCGCTTCCAACCGCATAAAACCAACAATATCTAGTAAATTCATCCCTAGAAAGCCACATCATCAAATATTGGGAATTTAATTTATTCTCGTCAATCACTTTGAAGGTTTTATATATGGGCGACAACAAATAAGACTCGTTAGTATCATTAAACGCTATTGAACCGTCGTTAATGTGAATTGGACTGTAACCAAATTCATTCGGATCAATTCTCAAATATCTATCCGTTTCCACCCCTTCAACTCTGCTGTTCGAATCTGCTAATTTTCGTTGATTAGAAATACCTTTGATAGGCAGTGATGGATTATTTGTTTTTCTATCAGTGCACAAAATATATTTACCTATTTTTTCGGCCGGCACTTTTTTTCTTAAATCTTCTATGTATGCATCGCAAGCAAATTTTAAATCCTCTAAACCGCATTTATAAGATTTTTGGTTCTCAAGCAAAGAAAGATACAGCTTCACAAATTTTCTTTGTGTGGCCAAATCCGGAAGATTTATTTCAACATTGCAAATATCTTCCCAATTATAGAACTCAGTCGAACTACCCCATGAATTTGTAATCACGAATCTATCAAATTCTGAACGATTAAAAAACATATAAAGCCATTCAACCATAATCCTATTTAAATCTTTTATTTTGAAGACTACATAATCTTCAGTAACAATAATTGGGTTATTCTCGTAGTTATAAGAGATGCTAAATTTACCGCCATTTCTTGAGGTTCGGTGATTAAAGACAAATTCATTTGGTAGTACTATAGAAAAACGCGAGAAATCTCTATCGCTCACATCGGCCTTTGTTTTTATTAGTTCTTTTTTGTTATTTATGCCACGCACATCGTTTATTGAAAACTTATTTGAAACATTTTCCCTATAGACTCTTTCAATTAAATCGCCAAGTTTTACTTTATTTAATGCCATATCCGATACCTTCAAAAGCATCCTCGAGCATTTCTTGGGAATTCTTTTCTGTTTTTACAATATCCTTCATCTTTTCTTGGATTTTGGTCATCTCATTTTTGAAATCAATATCCATGTCGTGATCTATGAATTCAATATATTTGCTGGGAGTGAGCGTCCATCCTTTGGCTTTAATTTCATCGATTTCCACGCTTCTATAAAGTTCAGGATATTCATAATGTTTACCATTCGTGCCTTCAGATTGCCAATTATGATAAATGTCGGAAGCTTTCTTAATTTGTTCAGAACTTAAGCAAACTTTTTTCTTATTCTCATTTTTAACAGAATTTTCAGTCCAGGCTCGTAAATCCATGAACAAAATCTCATGTTCGCGATTTCTAAGATTCCTATCATGATATTTTCCACCCTTTTTATTTTGATTAAGAATCCAAAGGGTGACGCTAATATCGGTCGTAATAAATAATTCTCTAGGAAGCACGACAATCGCTTCCACTTTATCATTTTCAATTAATTTTTGTCTAATTGCCAAAGTATCGCCATCATTCAAAGCACCATTGGCAAGTAAAAAGCCAGCAACGCCACTGCTGGGCTTCAAATGGTAAAGCATGTGTAAAATCCAAGCATAGTTAGCGTTACTTGCTGGAGGAGTCATATAATCCGCCCACCTTGGATCATTTTTCAAATTGTCGTTATACCAACTCTTAAGGTTAAATGGAGGATTTGCCATAATGTAGTCAAAATGGAGTCCTTTATGTAAATCGTTAGTAAAGCTTGAGTCGTTCGTACCACCGAGGTTATGACTGATTCCGCGGAGCGCTAAGTTCATCTTAGCAAGACGATATGTAGCAGCGTCTTTTTCTTGGCCATAAACATTAATGCTATTCAAAGTTCCTTGCTTAGATTTTACAAGCTCGGCACTTTGGATAAACATGCCGCCAGATCCACAAGCCGGGTCATACAAAGTGCCATCAAAAGGCTCGACCATAGTCGCAATAAGTTGAACAACATCGTGAGGGGTGTAAAATTCCCCTTCTTCTTTTGTTGCATTAACAGCAAATTCCTTTAAAAAATATTCATATACTCTTCCAATGAGATCTTTTTCTTTTCCGAAAGCTTTATGACTAATTTTATTAACTTCGTCAACGATCTTCTTTATATCGTTGGGAGCAAGGTTCCTTGTGGTAAACGTTCCTTCAATAAAACATCCTTTTAGTTGTGGAGTGGTATCCGCGATACTCTTTAAAGCCTCATCCAACGCAGCATTAAGTTTTGTCGCAGGAGTATTGATTATCGTGCTCCATCTTGCACTAACAGGTAAGTTATATGTCCCATCGGTAAATGTAGCATCATCAAAAAAAGCAGCTCTAATATTTTCATCATTTGGATCCAATCCTTGTTCGATAAGTGTTTCAGATAGTTTTTCTACACCATCCTCGTATTTTTCTCCAATGAACCTAAGAAAAACTAAAGTGAGCATCATGTCTCTTTTTTCAAAAAATGATCCCGAATTCCTAGCGGCTCTCAAATAATCTCTGCAATTAAATAATATATTGTCGATATTAATCATCTTTTCGTTCATTTTTTTTGCCATTTTTAATCCTCAGCTTTCTTTTTCAATTCAACATCATTTTGCTTACATAGCTCTACTATCTTTCTCTTCACTTTGATTGTAGGTTCATGGTGTCCTCTTTCCCATCTGTTCACGGAAGCAAAAGACACGCCTAAAAGTTTTGCAAACTCTTCTTGAGACAGGATGAGTTTGTTTCTCAAAGAAACAATCATCTTCTGGTAATCATAATCCATAGTCTATGTCCTTTTAGTTTCGGCAGTGTAAGTATAGCACTTTCCTAACAAAGTCTCAATTTAGTCTCGCATTTTTCCAACTTTTTCAAACGTAGTTCTCCACTTACCTCGTATCACAGGTTGCAACGTCTTAAAGAAAAAGCCAATCGAGGCTGGAGTACGGCATAGTCTATATGCGCTTATCGTCTCTTTTGGCTTAATTTCTATGGGTGGTCGAACGTATCAACTCAACCGAGATGAACAAATACCTCAATCGAGTAGGTCTTGTCCAACCTCTTCTCTAGATACCCTTCTTCGTTCCTTTCGAAGCTGAAATGCTTATAAAAGTACTCGAATTCAAGTATTTTTTCTAATTTTGGCTCGTTTTGTGTTGTAGCAACACAATCGTCTCCACATGGAAAGTATGAGGAAACATGTCTACAGGGATAACACGTTTAATTTCATAATTTGTGAAATACCCTAAATCTCTAGCTAGTGTTACAGGGTCACAGGATATATAGACAATTTGTCTTGGAGATATTTTTTCTAAAGCTGCTATAAATTCTTTAGTTGATCCAGCTCTTGGTGGATCCATAACTACAGCGGAATATTTTCCTTCTTCGCAGTTATTCATTAAATATTCTGTACAATCATCTTCGATGAAACTGATATTTTCAATATTGTTTATCTTCTTATTTTTTTCAGCATCGAGAATTGAAGAATGCTCGATTTCAACTCCGACAACTTCTTTAACATATTTAGAAATTGCTAGTCCAATTGTACCTGTTCCACAATAGGCATCTAAAACTGTATCTTCTTTGGTAAGTTGAAGGGCGTTTATCGCTGTATTATATAAAGTTTCTGTTAATTTAGAATTTGTTTGGTAGAAAGATTTTGCGGAAATTAAAAAATCTAATCCGCAGAGACGATCTTTTATCTGCCCTGTTCCATAAAGAACTCGTGTTTTTTCTCCTAGAATAACATTGGTGTCTCTTTTGTTGATATTTTGAACAACTGTTTTAATTCGTGGTTCTTTTTTCAATAATGTTTTAATTATATTTTGAGCACCATAAAGGTCATCTGTAGCAGTAACAAAGCAAAGCATTACAGAATTATAATATTCAGATACTTTTATAAGTACATGGCGGACAGTTCCTTTATTTGTTTTTCTATCATATGGTTGAATCTTAAAATCATTCAATGTTTTTAAAACTAAATTTCTTATTTCAGTTGATATAGTACTTTCGATAAGACATTCATCATTTGGAATGATTTTATGTGTGTTTTCTTGATAGAATCCAGAGATTATTTTTTTTGTTTTATTATTTAAAGCTAGAGGGACTTGTACTTTATTGCGAAAATGAAGTGGTTCTTTTAATCCGATAGTCGGTTCAACATTTACTTCAATTTTGGCAAATTTTTTTATTAGGTCTTTAACTTTTTGTTGTTTATATTTTAATTGCTCTTCATAGGAAAGATGTTGAAGAGAACATCCTCCACAATTTTGATAGTATTTGCAAAGTGGCTTTACTCTATAGGGGCTATTATTTAATCTTTTTAGAACTCTGATCCTATTTAATTTTCCATATTCAAAAATGGTTTCAACATCGGCACTTTCTCCTGGTAAAAGATTGTCGACAAAGACAGTTTTACCATCCATATAGCAAATGCCTTTTCCAAAATCATCTAGTTTTGTACAAGTTAAAATATATTTTTTAGTCGTTGACATTAGGATCTTCTCCTTCAAAATAGGTATCGTTGAAATATTTGGTCAATAGTTTTACCATAGAGTGAAATTCTTCTTCTATCAAGTTGAAATTATTTTTAGAATTTTCAGAGAATGTAGCAATATTTTTTGAATAATAAGAATTAATTATTTCATCTAAAACATTGAGCATATCGTAGAATCCATGAATTGTTAAATCAGTAAAATATTGGCTTTGCGAATAGAAAAATATTGCAGAACTATGAGATAATTCACTCGCTGCTTCATACCATTCGGAATAATATCTTAAGTCAGCACATCTTTGAATGCCATCGCGGAAATTTAATTTATAATCTGGATTAGTTTTATCAAAAGTGTTTAAAGAATATAACCAACCATATTCCA
>ERZ780028.628-NODE-628-length-12436-cov-4.462644_pt1 | contig 12436 bp, 8 predicted proteins | sample MGYA00511859_ERZ780028 | MGnify/ENA primary metagenome ERZ780028 (study PRJEB29588, sample SAMEA2152254) | human gut metagenome | biome: human gut; feature: human-associated habitat; material: faeces | place: Denmark | collected 2008/2010 ...
ATTCTAATTCTTCAAATTCTTGTCTGTTCATAATAATTGAGGTTTGATTGTATTCACTGCCGCAAAGCTACAACCAAACCTCAAAGTGTAAAAGGTGCATTTCTTCGAATGCTTACCGCGTAAGCCCATGTGGGTATTTCGCTAATTCACTTGAAGAAGCCCTTGACCTCGCCAAACAATCAGCCGAAGTGACCCACAATCATCCTGAGGGTATCAAGGGTGCCCAGGCTATAGCAGCCGCGATATTTTTAGCGCGGCAACATAAGTCCAAGGATGAAATCCGAGAATATATTGAACGGACTTTTAATTACAACCTCCACCGGACTTGCGATGAGATCCGACTGGCATACAGATTTGACGAAACCTGCCAGGGCTCTTGCCCCGAAGCGATAATCGCTTTCTTGGACAGTCACGACTATGAATCGGCAATACGACTGGCGGTATCGCTTGGTGGAGACAGTGACACGATTGCCTGTATGACAGGAGGCATTTCCGCAGCTTATTATGGTATTCCGGCATGGATAGTCAAATACGTTGTCACGGAATATTTACCTCAAAACATAAGGGATATTATTGGTTGTTTTGATGAAGCCTGTACTGACCATAAGCATGAATCCAGTTGATTGTAGCAAAGAGGTTATCTTACCTAAGTTTAAGTTTAAGATAACCTCTTTTGTCCATTTTACTCAAACCAGTCCGGATTGCTTTCCTTCAAGACTTCAATCAGTTCCTTGTCCGGCAGTAGAAGATTCTGCGGCTCCGTGAAATAGAACACCTCGTCGTAGAGGTCTTCCGCTTCCTTGCTGGCAAAACCTTCGTTCACATCCTCGAAACTGCCCGGCTGTAAGGCGTCAAGCAGTTCGGTTGAACCAATCAACAATTCTTCTCCGTCGATTGAATCGACGATACGGCAGATGTATGTCTTGCCGTCAAATTCCAATTCTTTTGTTCTCATATTCGATTTATTTTAATGGTATATACTTTCCGTGTTCATTGAGATATTCCATGATGCACTTCGCCTCCTCATGCGATGCCCTGTTGCGGTCATCGTAACGGCGGCTGTCGTCTGCCATGACCTTGAGGCACTCCCGGATAAGCCGGTAAAGGCTCTGCTGATTTGTCGGGTGCATGCCCGGGATAGCCGCAGCGAATTTTCTGGGGTCGAAACTGTAGCTGTTCACCGCCATCTCCCACTCCTTTGCGAGTCTGTACTCTTTCGATTCCTGAATATTTCTGTCCATAGTTTTGATTTTTAATAATTCTCATTACATATCCCATCAAGTTCCTTGACTATGCTTGATACACTTTCTCCTGTCAATCCTTCAATGTCATACAGCAAATCCAACAGAAAACGATATGCCTTGTCTCCAGCTTCTGTAAATTCTCCTGTACTGTCGAATGCGTCACCGACACATCCAAGCCCTTGTAACAATTCTTCCAATGTTTTCATCTTTTTGAATTTAAGTTTTTTCTTCCCTCTGTTCGGCATCCTGCAACCGGAGCCGCTTCGGGTTTTACGGTGCAGGGAGAGGCCGCCGGATAAGCCATTCCCGATGTTTTTTCCTGCCAATTACTCTTGCCCCGGCAAGGAAGAATTTGCAGGAAATCCATTTCAAAACGGAGGGAACAGGCGCGGTAGCCTACATTCGCACCGTAGAAAACCCGTGCGGTGACGGCATGGAGGTTGAAACATGGAAAGACTCAAAACGATATAAAGGGAACGAGCCTTGTGAGGCAAGGCTTTGGAAAAGGTCGGCAGGCGGTTAGAAAGGGATAGCAGCGGCATGGTGCCGCCGTCGCACCTTGTGGCTTTCACTAAAAAAGGCATGACCGACGCACCACATAACACAACAGTATGCAGGACGGATTTCTCCGCCCTGCTTCTGAATTGAATTATGGAAAGGTCAAGCCGCTACATCTTCGGCTTGTGGCGTTTCATCGGGTTGCGGTTCTTCTTGCTGCTCCGCTTCCTGCCTGGCCTTGTCCTGCACCATGAGGACTGCTTTCTTTTCCTCGATGCGCTGGTGGCGTTTCTCATAGACTTCATCATAACCCTTTCGGATTTCGGCAAGCGTTTCGGGCATGTGCTTCTCCGCAAATCGGAGCAAGAGAGTGGCTGCGGCATCGCTGGCCGGTGCGTCTTGGAACTCGGAAATCAAGAAGTCCCTGCGGATAACGGCTTTCGCCTTGCCATTCAGGTTTTCAATGATACGCAACTTGTCCGTGTCGGAAAGGTAGTACACATTCTCGTCCTCAATGCCTACGGCTGCGTAATGCTCCCTGCGGAGATATGAAAGGAGGAAGTAATAAATCATCTTGTCCTCGTCAGCTCCGAACTTGGTATCTGTGGCATCCACCTCTAAAATCCGCTTCTTGGTGTCTGCAACGGTCTTTTCAAGGGCGATTTCCTTATTGCGCTTGTCCTGCTTTTCCAGTTTCTCAAGCGGAGTAAGTTCTTTCTCCTTTGTCGATAATGTGCCGTTTGACGTATTCGTTGCGGAGTTCTTCACATGACCGAGAAAGAGGTCTTTGTTACCGATAAGAACATAGAGCGATATTTCCCCCTCTTCACTTCGGCGTAATATGTCCTCGCATTCAGCCTTGTAATCTTCCTGCTCCTGCTCGAAGTCCCTTTGGGCTTCTTCGTATTCTTCCGTGGTCTCGTAATCTGCCGCTTCGGGTGCTTCGGGCAGTTCGGGATAGTCCTCATGGCGGCATGATAATCTCTCCACCTCGTAGCCAAGTTCCTCAAGCCGCTTGACAGTCGTGTCGTTGTAGGTGTAAAAGATAGAATAAGCAAGCGAAGCGGTAGGATGGTCTGCCAACATCTGCATGGCCTTTTCCACAAGATAGGCTGCATTCATGTCCTCAAGGCATTTCCTGTTGGCACACTTTCCGCAACTGCCCTCGCAAAACAACATCATGTTGTTGGTGTTGTGCGGGCAGGACTTGCAGAGGGTCTTGTCAAAGGAATAGCGGTCAAGGTCAGTTGTATAATCACTTTCTATACGTTTCGCCACATCTACGGCTTTCATGCCACGCCAACTGCCGTATATGACTCCCTCTTTCAGATGCCTGTCGTACACCTCACTCTGTATGTCCTCACCATATCGGCAGATTTCACTTGCCACACTGATTGTGATTTCGTCCGTTTCTAAAAGGGCTGCGATTTCGGGTATCAAAGTAGCAAACTTAAGGCGTGTGCGGATATAGTCTTCCGACTTGCCGAACTGAACAGACAATGAATGCACATCGTGCCGTCCGCTCTCTATCAGTTTTTGATATGCGTTCGCTTCCTCTATGGGGGTAACGTCCTTGCGCTGCAGGTTTTCCGTGACCGCCATTTCCTCGGCTACCTCGTCCGACACTTCGTATATGACTGCCGGGACGGTTTCCAGTCCTGCCATGAGCGATGCACGGTATCTGCGTTCGCCAAAGACAACTTCAAAGCGATTTTCACCAATGGGGCGTACACCTATGGGCTGCAAGACACCCTGTTGCCGTATGCTCTCGGCAAGTTCGGCAAGGCTCGCCTCGTCAAAGGTCTTGCGTGGGTTGTAATTACTCGGCTGAATGTCTGCCAATGCTACTGATACGATGTTCTTTTCTACTGACTTCATGTCTGTTGCTTCCATAATTCAAAAAATTTAATTTGTTAATAACTTGTTTTTTTATTTTCCCTCTTGTCGGTTCTTTTCTGTCGGAACCGCTGTCGGGATTTTATGCTGCAACCAAAGGCTGTCGGCAAAGCCGCACACGTCGTTTTTTCTTGCCAATTACTCTTGGCAGCCCCGGCTGTCAAGGAAGAATTTGCAAGAAATGCACTTCAAAACGTAAGGGACAGGCGCGACGGCCTATATTTGCAGCGGTAAAACCAGACCGGTGACTGCCAGAAAGCATCCGGAGAAAGCATAAAGTCGCACCGATTATAACTGTACGGACGGCCCTGCCGGGGATAAAAGCAGAGGGAAAGGATGATATAACGGGAGCAACGGCTTGGGCGGGTGAAAAATATTGGTCTGCCGGGCAAACAGCAAGGGGACTCTTTCCGCCTTGCGATCTGCCGGAATATATGCAGGCCGGCGCAAAGCGGGATGTGTTCCCGTTTGCCCATGCCGCTGTCGGCCCGGAAAGGAAAGATACGGATAAAAGGCGGTATGTGCCAGAGCAACGACAAGCAGGATGCCTCATAAAGCGGAATACCGTGTTGTTTCGGCTGACAGGCCGAAGCTCCGGCATGGAGCGGCGTGAAGCGGACTGCCGTTGCTCCGGCACAGCCTTCCGTACCTTGGATTGGAGAGCGGACTTGCGGTACAGACATCCTACCTTGATATATGGGCGGGAGAAGCCGGATGTAAAGGGTGGAAAGCATCGGTTATAAAAGTCATGCAGCGTAGAAAGGGGAACGGCGCAGACAGCCGTTCAAGACATGACATGAAAATCCCTCTGTCCGGTCATCCCGACCCAACAGAGGGAAAAGGTTAAAATATGAATTAGGGTCAAGCGGCTTTGTCGATGTCTTCCTGACTTGAAAGCGGCGCACGCTCCGCCTCTTTCAGGCTCTCGTCTATCCGCTGCTGAAGATCCCGGCACTCCTGCTTGAGCCGTGCCAGTTCGTCCGCCTTGCTCCACCTGCGGCTGACGATTTCCTGCAAGGTGGGAAACTCGCTTTGCAGTTTCACTATTTTCTTCCGCTGGGTGTCAATGATGCCCGGTAGCTTGTCTAATGTGGTTTTGGGATATTGCGCCGACTCGACAAACCCCAACGGCAACGCACCCGACACGCCGCAACGGTATTTCAATCCGCTTCTGCCCTCGACATAGAACGTGTTGCGGTCAAATGTCCCGGAAAAGTCGTATTCGCTGCGCACCAGCAGGTTCAGCCCCATATAGCTGCCTATGGTGGCGTATGCTTCGCTGCGGTATGTTTTCGCCATGCGGTGCAGTTCACGCCCGGTTTCTTCTGCCGTGGCTTGCGGCAGGTTCAACAGCAGGGTCGTCCGCTCTCCGGTGTAAGCCGTGATGTATTTCCTATCGGCATTGACCTGGGTGATGAACCGTTCCGCCTTTTCGATTTCCTGCCTGTTGGCAGAAATCTTGTGTTCGGCACGGATGCGTTCTTTCTTGAATATGGCGTGCTCCTTTTCCAACTGCATAATCCTGTTGTCGAGCTTGGCCTTGTTTAACAGGTCGGTATTGCCGGAAAGAATGGCCACGAACTCGGCAAAGTTCATGCCGTTGTCCTCGTCCATGCTGTCCTCGTCGATGCGGCGCACGGCAATCGTGCCGTTGTTAATCTGATTGATGAACATCTGCTTATTTTTCAGTAGGTTGAACTTGTAGGCATCCAAAGTCTTTTCCGTACCGTAGATGACTATATCCACCACATTGCCGCCCCAGAGCTTGACGGTGTTTCCCTTGCGTACCGCCCTGCCGTTGCGCTGTTCCAAGTCAGCAGGCCTCCAGGGAACCTCAAGATGATGCACCGCCACCGCCCGTTGCTGGGCGTTCACACCTGTGCCGAGCATGGAAGTCGAGCCGAACAGCACACGCACCCTGCCGCTGTTCATGTCCGCAAAGAGTTTCTTTCTCGCCCTCTCGGTCTGGGCGCACTGGATAAACTGTATCTCGTCCGCCGGAATACCGAGCCGCACCAGTTTGTCCTTGATGTCGGTGTAGATGTTCCACTCATTCGTCTTGTAGGTGGAAAGGTCGCTGAATATGAACTGTGTACCCCGGTTGGCATTGGAACGTACATAATAGTCATATACCGTCCTTGCACAGACAGAAGCCTTGTTGTCCGCATCGTCATGGAACTTGTCTCCGAGCAGTCTCATGTCGAGAGCCATCTTGCGTGCCACATTGGTAGCAACGAGCATCTTCGCTTTGTCGAGGTTGTCCGGTTCGGGGATGTCAAGTCCCAAATCCTCCCATTGTCCGCCATGCGCAAAGGAGACCAGCCGCCCAATCATTTCCTCCTGCTCGATGGTCGGGGCGTATGACAGGAAACGCACATTCTTTTGCGGCACATCGAGGTTAATCATGTCGGCGGTGCGGTAGTCGGTAATCTCACGCAGGAACATCGCCAGTTCCGGCACCTTGATATAGGTACGGAAACGCTCTTTGCGCTTGATTGAGCCTGTCACGTTCAGCTCGTAATCAGCGGTTTTCTTCGTGAATATCGCCGCCCACGCATCAAAACAACTGATGGACTGCCGTCTCAACTCATGAGGACGCAGGTACTTGAACATCACATAAAGTTCGGTCAGCGCATTGACGACCACCGTGCCGGAGAGGAATGTCGCACCGAGGTCATGGCCTGTACGGTGCTGTATGTCACGGATGGCAAAAAGCAAATTCATCGCCCTTTGCGAGCCTTTGGTGTTGCCGATGCCCGCTACCCTCGTGTGCCGTGTCTGAAACATGAGGTTCTTGAACATGTGCGATTCGTCCACAAAAATATGGTCTATGCCCATCGAATGGAAATCCACGGTATCATCTTTCCGCTCATTGATTTTCATCCGCAATTCGGCGAGTTTCGCTTTCAGATTCTCCTGCCGCTTCTCCAGTCCTTTCTGCATCTGCCTGCTGCGGTAGCGCATGGTGGAGTTCTCCAATACCTCAAGGCTGCGCTCCACATCGGCAAGTTCTTCGGAGAAAATCTCCATCATGGTTATTTCCGACTGCGGTATCTTTGCGAACTGGTCGTGTGTCAGGATGATGCAGTCCCAGTTATTGTTTTTGATTTTAGCAAACACCTCTTTCCGGTTGGCAGGCGTGAAGTCTTCCTTGCCCGGATAGAGTAGTTTGGCAGACGGATAAGCCTTGCGGAACGTGTCGGCTATCTCGTGCACGTTGGCTTTCAATCCGACAATAAGCGGTTTCCTAATTAGTCCGAGACGCTTCATTTCGTAAGCCGCCACGCACATTATCATCGTCTTGCCCGTGCCCACCTCGTGCCAGCAGATACCGCCGCCATTCTGCTTAATCATCCAGATAGCATCTTTCTGCGAGGGGTAAAGCTCCTTGTAGGCGAAGTGCTCGAATGAAAGCCCCGGAAAGGTCTGCGCCGAACCGTCATAGTGCGGCCTTACAAAACAGTTGAAACGCTCGTTATAGACCCTTACCAGTTCATCCCTGACCTCCAACGGCTGCCTGTCGAGCCATTCGTTGAACCGCTCCCTAATCTCCTGTATCTTGGTGGCGGCTTCCTGTATGGCTTCCTCGTCCGGCACACGCACCTTGTCGCCGTTGCGATCAATCTCTTTCGTTATCTCCGGCACGGTATCGTGCAAGGCATGGACGAACAGGTCTTCACCGTTGTAATTCCGCACGGAATAGGTGTTGTACGCCGCCGGAGAATAGCCTTTCAGCCTCACAAGGTAGGTGTCGTTCACATCGAAATACATCACCTCGGCTTCCACGCCGAACAGCTCCGCCGCAAAATCGGCGTATATCTTTGTGTCAATCCACCGCTCGCCCATGTTGATGTCAAGCTCCTCGTAAGGTATCGTTTCGGGTATGGCTTCCTCCAACGCCCTCACGGATGCCTCCGTCCATTCCTTTTCGGTGTTGCATAAAGAGGGAATATATGAAGCCATTTCCTTGTGCTTGGCTACGACATTCCCAGCAAGAAACTTTCCTTTATGCTCCCAACATCCGGCAACGGGATTGTAGAAAATCTCCCCTTTGAGAGCTTCCATGACCTCTTCCCAATCCGTGCCTGTGGACTGCATAATGTAGCCCATATCCACCCTGCCGTAGAAATTGAGGCTGCTTGCCAATGCCTCGAACGGTGCCAGTCTTACACCTGTGTCTATCTTTTTGAAAGCCACAGGCTCACGCATGATGTCTGACTTGAAGATGTTGTCGCCGACCTGCATTTCAATGGTATAGACCTCCATGCCCAGACTGTCCTGCATGATGAAATCCCTGTTGTCGTTCTCGTGGAAATATCCCCACTTGGTGACAAAGGCATCATACAGGGTGTTCAGCCTTTCACGCAAAGCCGCCTGTTCCTTTTCTTGCTCCCTCTCTTTCGTTGAAAGTTCGAAATACGCCTCACGGAGCGGCAAGTAGTCCGCCGCCCTCTCCACATTGACCTTGCCCTCGTCCAACGGCACGAAATCCACCGCCGTTTCCTCGTAGTGGCTTGACCTGCGGAACCGGAGCGTTCCTACCTGTCCCTCGAACAGCACTATCGCCCCCTCTTTCATCCATCCGGGCATATCCCCGGTGTATGCCCTCCTGCCTTTGTCCGGCACGGCGGCAACCGCCCCACCGAAAAGCGATATCTGCACAGGCGCATCGTCCTGTCCGATGAAAAGGCTCTTGTGGAAATATCTGTCAAAGTCATATTTAACCAAAGCGGAAAGGTATTGTGCCATTGCCGTATCAGAGCCGAGCCAGTGATGTTTGCGTACATATTTGCCGTATTGGTTCTTCACGATGCGGCTGTCTGTTGTCAGCACGGTTTTCGGCATGGAAAACAGTTTGTTGGCAAATTCCGTCATCGCACCGTCCGCATTTACATTTTCCTTTGTGACTTGCAGGAAATATTTCTCCCGGAGCGAGAGGGATGCCTTGTGCGTGTGCTTCTGGAATATGAGCAGGTCGCTGCCCACCTCGATACCGCTCGTCTGCATGAAAAGCGTGTCGGGAAGCCTTACCGCACTGATAAGGTCAGCATGGCTGACAAGGTATTCTCGCACGAACTTGTTGCCCGGCGTGTCGGCTACGCCCCTTGAAGTGACGAAAGCCAGCAGTCCGCCCTCGTTAAGCAGTTCCATCGCCTTGACGAAAAAGTAGTTGTGTATGGTCTTGGTGGCCTGTTCGTAAATACCGCCTTTCTTCCAAAAATCCGTATCGAACACACGGAAATTGCCGAATGGAATGTTGGATGCAATGACATCGAATTTCCGATGCTCCAGCTCCTGCCTGTCTATTGCTTCAAACCCTCCTGTCATGGTGGTTGCTTCATCATGCAAAAGAGAAAGCACAAGCCCGGTAATGATGTCCTTTTCAATGGCGTAGCTGTGTGTGCCGCCCATAGCCACAGGCAGGAAACCTCCGATGCCTGCGCTCGGTTCGAGGAAGCTGCGCATCTGCAGTCCGTTCTCCCTGAATCTGGTGTGTATCTGATTTGCCACGGTGTCAATGATGAATTTCGGCGTATAGAAAGCTGTCAGCACGGAAGCCTTTATACTGTTCATCAGCAAGTCGTAATCCCCCTCGCTCCCTCCTGCAAGAGTTCTCAAAACCTCCTGCAAGCGGTTTGTCTGCTCCGCCAGTTCTTCGGGCATGGGGATTTGCGTTCCGATGGCCAGCACTTCCTTGACACCTCCAAAGCCCGAATACTGCGCCAATACCTGTTTCTCTTCTTGTGTGGCTTTCCTGTGTTGTTTGTGGACAGTCACCGCTGTTTCTATGGCGGCCACATTTGCCGCCAGTGATTTCAATCTGTTGTAACTCATAGCTTAACCTTTTATTTTTTTCCCTCTGTTCGGCCTGTTTGCGACCGCCGGGAATTATTTTTCTGCTCCGAAAAGTCGGCAGGAACACCGGCCAAGGCTGGACGGGAAAATACGCTCGACAGCGGAGAGGAAGATTTTCCCGGCTCACCCCTGCGGCGGCTTGCCGGCATTGGCAAAGGCTGGGACTGTCGGTTACTTTTGCAGCAAAATAGTTCCCCAGGAGGTCGCACGGCTGAATGGGGCGGAAACGCCGGAATAGAAAAGGGAGGATGCCCGGCAGGTAGAAAAGGGAATGGAAAAGTATAAAGGCCATTGCCGTCGGCAGACCGGAAAAATAAAAAGCCGTACCGAGCCTTTTTGCCCGACACGGCTTAACATTGTTCCGATGGATTAGTCGATGTCGTACCCAATCATGAACTTGTCATTGATAAGCAAATAGTAATAACCGTTTCCACAATCCCGGTATTCCTTGCTGAAGCCGGCCTTCATGCCTCCCTCACCATCCGGTTCGCACCAAAGCGTACCGTCATAACCGCAAAAATCAAAACGACTGGTAGAGAAAATTTTGCCATCTTTCAATGCCTTTCTGAAAAGGGCCATGCTCGTGCTGCCGCAATACTTTTCAATTCTTGCCAGACTGATGCACATTCCGTCAATTACTGTTCCTGTCGTAATATGGTTCTCATACAGGGACTTTTCCGGGTCGGCTACGGCAATTTTCCGGAGCCAGTTGTTGGTATGCGTGGCAAGGCGTGCGAGCCGCTGGTATTTAAGGAGTAGTTTCCTGTTCCTATCCTTTTCATTATCCTGTGAGGGGGTGTAGATTTTTTCGATGTTGTCCCAGTCTGTAAAGATGTAGCCACGCTTGCGTTTTCCCTTGGCAATGATACCGATGGCATTTTCACCACCCCGGTTGATAAACAATTTCCTACGCTCCCCGTAAATCCTGATATACAAAAACGATGGGTTCTGTTCGTTACGGAGATAGGCTTCTGCCGGATGAATATTAGTCAATTCCATTTTTATAAAGTTATTTGTTTATGATTTAATGGTCATTCGTTATTAAAAACATGGGTCAGAATTTGGGGATGTAGCCAGTCTTCAATAGTTCTCCATCCCTGTAAAGTTCGATACGTCCGGGCTTGAAGCCCATCTCACCGAGTGCTATATACCGGATATAGTCCCGGTATTCCTTGCCCGAAAAGTTCTTCCCGCACAGATTGTTGAAAATCATAGGGATTGCGTGTTCGCTGCAACTAGCCAGCACCGTGCAGCCGTTCTGCCTGATTTCTTCCGTCATAATCTTTCAATTTTAATGTTCAACATCAGTTTGTTTCTTTCCCTCTGCTCGCCCTATGTGCGACCGTCGGGGTTATTTTTCTGCATCGGAAAGGCGGCAAGAAGCAACCGGACAAGGCCCGGACGGGAAAATACGCTCGACAACGGAGAGGAAGATTTTCACGCCCCAGCGGTATGCCGGCATTGGCAGGATTGTGACGGCCGGATACTTTCGCAGCAAAATAAGTCCCTGAAGGTTGCAGGGCTGAATGGGTGCAACACGTGGTAAAAGAGTATAATTAGGCAAGAAGCTTTCTCAAAAAAAATATTCTAACCAAAAAATGTGTCATCAATGACAGTTTTTCCGATTAGGATTTTGCCGTGCGATTGAAAACAGTTATTTTTGTAGTCGAAAAACCGGTCATAAACTGACATAAAATTCGATTAGCATGGCACATATAGAAAGGAATAAATATTTGGATGAACTTGTTTCCCTGCGACATAACGGTATGATCAAGGTCATAACGGGTATGCGCAGATGCGGCAAGTCCTATCTTCTTTTTGAGATATTCGCTTCATGGCTTGAAAATGAGGGCATTGCTTCAGACCATATCATAAAAGTGGATCTGGAAGACTATAAGAATCGGGAAATGAGAAATCCCGATAATCTGTACGCATACATGGAAAGCCGCATTGCGGATGACGCCATGTATTATCTTCTGCTTGACGAGGTACAGATGCTCGATAAGTTTGAGGATGTCCTGAATGGCTTTTTAAGGATGCGGAATGTAGATGTGTATGTAACAGGCAGTAATGCAAAGTTTCTCTCCAAGGATATAGCCACAGAGTTCAGGGGGCGTGGTTTTGAAGTAAAAATGTACCCGTTGAGTTTTAGAGAATATATGTCTGTTTATCCGGGCAGTATCCAGGCCGGCTTCAATGAATATATGCTATATGGCGGTCTTCCGCAGATATTGTCATATAATACGGAAGAACAGAAAGCGAAATTCCTAAAATCCTTGTTCGACGAGACCTATATCAAAGACATCAAAGACCGCTATGAGATACGCAAGGACGATGACCTGGAGGAACTTATCAACATCATGGCTTCCGGTATCGGAGCACTGACAAACCCGAACAAACTGGCGAACACTTTCCGGAGCGAGAAGAAGTCAAGCATCTCTTATGATACGGTCAAAGAATATATCGATTACCTGATCGATTCGTTCCTGGTTGAAAAGTCCACCCGCTATGACATCAAAGGAAAGCGATATATCAACTCCCCTTACAAATATTACTTCATGGATTTGGGATTGCGCAACGCCCGCATCAATTTCCGTCAATCAGAAAGGAGTCATCTGATGGAGAATATGGTTTACAATGAATTGCGGATACGTGGGTTCAATGTGGATGTAGGTACCGTTCCAGTTGTTGTGACTGATGAAAACGGCAGGCAGCAGCGTTCCAGCCTTGAAGTCGATTTCGTCTGCAACTTGGGAAGCAGGCGGTACTACATACAGTCGGCTTACCGAATGGAGTCTGATGAGAAGATAAAACAGGAACGGGCATCCCTACTGAAAGTGGACGATTCGTTCAAGAAAATTATTGTCATCGGTGAAGAAAGTCCTGTAACAAGAGATGAAGTAGGCATTACAACCATCAGTATTTATGATTTCCTGCTGAAG
>ERZ780028.645-NODE-645-length-12198-cov-3.460595_pt1 | contig 12198 bp, 8 predicted proteins | sample MGYA00511859_ERZ780028 | MGnify/ENA primary metagenome ERZ780028 (study PRJEB29588, sample SAMEA2152254) | human gut metagenome | biome: human gut; feature: human-associated habitat; material: faeces | place: Denmark | collected 2008/2010 ...
TGTCCTCTATTATAGGGTATGGGGCAGGGGAAGTCAAACCCTACTGCACCAGTTCTTCCAATTTTCCGAAGGTATAACCCATTTCTTCCCATTTTGTGAGCAGTTCATCCAGAATCTCCCCATTGGTCTTCGAGGTATTATGTAACAGCACCACCGCTCCGGGGTGGATCCTGCCTGTCAGCTTGGAAAAAGCTTCCTCGTGGCTGGGCTGGGCATCCACGTTCCAGTCCACATAAGCCAGGCTCCAGAAAAAAGTGGCATACCCCAGATCCTTTGCCATCTGCAGATTCGTCTCACTGTATTTTCCCTGGGGCGGCCGGTAGTACATTGCCATCTCCGCGCCGGTGGTCTCCTGAAAAAGAGTTCTCACGTCATCCATCTCTTTCCGGAAAACCGCCGGATCAGAAATTTTCGACATGTCATAATGATGATAGGTGTGGTTTCCCACCGTATGTCCGTCCTCCACCATGCGTTTCACCATCTCCGGCGCCGACTCCAGAAAATGTCCTACCACAAAAAAGGTCGCCGGTGCATTGTGCCTTTTCAATGCATCCAATATGGCGGAACTATTACCATTCTCATAGCCGCAGTCAAAAGTGAGATAGATCTTTTTCTCCTCCGCATCTCCCACATAATAGGCATTGTACTCTTTTAGTTCTTCCGCAGATGCCGTGCCGGTTGGCTGCGTTCCTTCCGTTCCGAATCCCAGTCCCCAGTTCTCTGCTGAAAGTACCTCCTGCGTATTCTCCAATGCACTTCCCACTGTTTCCCGGGGGCTCATTTCCTGCTGCATATGCAGTCCGTATACAATGGCTCCAATCCCTCTTCCCAGAAAAAACATACATGCAAAAAGAAGCAGGAGCCAAAGTGTTTTTTCGTGTTCCGTGAAAAAACGTTTCATGTGGTATCTCCTCTCAGAACTATTCGCTACTACTTTATGCAAACGTCCTCCGGGGCATACCCGCATCCTCTTTTTCTGCTTCTTTTTCTATATTCCATTTTCTGTTTTCAACAAAAAATCAGTTTGGCAGCTATTCCCTTTCCCGCTGTTTCTTATGCGAGATGATTTCATAGGCGGTCACAGCCACCCAGAACAGCAGACTGACTCCTTCCGCCACACGCCAATACCACATGCCGGAATACCACACTTTGACAGTTCCCTGATAGCCCGCCGGCAGGATTGCCCGGACATGACCGTTCTCACCTACAGTCACCGGGAATTTTTTCCCCGTTGTCATATCCTTGGTATGATACCCTTTGTACAAAAGCATCGGCAGATCGATATAATACTCTCCGGGACTCGCAACAGTCGTCACCGTAGTCAGCGTGTTCAGATTTTCCTTCTCAAAAGCTTCCACTGTCACTCCGTCCGACGGCCATGCATCATGGTAATAAAAATTCCACTCCACATCCAAAGGCAGGTACTCCGCTCCCAGAATGCCGGAATGTCCCATGGATGCCATAGAATTCAATCTCAACGGCTGATCTTTCGTCTGCAGCAGATCATTAGTCTGATACATGGAGAAAAAGATACAGCCGCCGCAGACTGCCACCAGGAATATGGCCTTTGCCACCTTATCCTTCCACCGGAGCATCCAGTGTCCCGCCGTGCAGGCCACCAGAGTCATGGCAATTGCTGCGATGGTCGTCAATCTAGTAGGAAACTGGATCATCGTAGTCAGAAGCTCCAGCACGGAATTGGCTTCCTTCAGCGCATTCCAGGGGAAATAGTAAGTACTTACCGCAATTGCCACACATCCCAGAATAAATGCAACCTTGGCTGCCTTATCATGTGCCGGATCCTGTTCCTTTTCCCTGTTACGGATAGCAAAATACACAATCACTCCCAGTAATACGGCAACACCTATATAAATAGGCTCTGTGTCCACCATTCCCAGCTCCTGAAATCTGGAATTGCTTCCGGCATTCTGCATGGTGAAAAATATCTGTGCCCCCAAAATTCCCCGATCCTGAATGTATACGCCGCTGTTATTGGAATAACGGTATTGATCCGCCAGCATCATATCTAACATCGGAAGCAGGAACCAGATATTTGCCAGCACCGTTCCCACAACCACCTTTACCAGTTCCAGGAAAGTTCTTTTGCGGAATACTTTTCGGATACATAATAAGCACAAAAGGATGGTAAACACACCCGCAATCTCACAGCTTAATACATGGCTCTGGATAATACCGGAAAAGCCCAGTACCGGCAGCAGCCAGTAATGGCGGTACTCCTTTTTCTCCATATCTTCCGTGAAGATCCGATAAAAACCATAGCACAGCAACGGCAGGAAGATCATTGCTGTGTACTCACCTACCGCACTCCGGTTATAAATATTGTATACGCGATACGGTGCCAACGTATACAACATACTTCCGAACATTCCGGTCACACGGTTACGGAAAATTCCGCAGAAGCAGATATACGCTATGACCGCCGTAGCCAGATTGACCAGACAGATATATCCACCGTAGGAAACACTCATGGGGAAACCGATCAGCCGAAGTATTGCCGGAATTACCAGAAATGTATCGCAGTAAAACAGTGAGTTGGCATAGCCATGCCCATACAGCCACATGGGCTCTACTCTCGCAGGAAAGATTCCCTGTGCCAGGCTCTGCGCCAGGAATTCAATACGAAGCAGGTGAAATCCCAAATCGGCTCCCACCATAATATAATCCACAAATACCGGTAGGGAAGCCAGGACCGCCAATGCGGGAATTCCGAAGTATACCAGTTTCTTCTCCAGCGCAAGAGGATATTTTCCCATATACACATACAACATGATCAGCGAATCCAGCAGCCAAAATCCCAGGAGGAACATCACAAGCAGCATTCTGTAGGACGCAGTGGTTTTCACCAGCCGGATATCCTTAATAGTAAGCTTTCCGGTTCCGTAGTAGTCTGCGTGGATGTTTACTTCATCCGCTTTCAGACGGCTTGTCACATAGATCTCACAGGAGCTTTCTGTTCTCCCGGAATACAGGGAAAGCTCGTTTTCCAGCAATTCTCTGTAGATTTCTCCATCACTTGTAATGTTAATCTTATTTACGCCGTTGTCATCCGTGTCATACGTCACATAATAGCAATAAGTACCGGGTGCCATGGAAAAACCGCTCATTTCCAGCCAGGGACCGCTGATATTGCTGCTACCGTCCACGGAATAACCTTTTGCTTCCCGGATGACACCCTCTTCCGTTGTCACCTGTGCATCTGCCAGAGTGCTGATTGTTTTATTGCCGCACAGAATTCCGATCACAGGCACCAGCAGTAACAAAACTTCCAGAAGCAACAGAATACGGAATTTTTTGTTTTTCAGGATTTCAGATTTCTTCCACATATCCATTTCCTACGCTGCCTCCTTTTGTACTTTCCGGTCCGGATTTTTCTTCTGTGTGAGTATACAGTATATAACGATCCCCACTATGCCAAGAGCGCTGAGCGCCACTGCTACCAGTTGTGCTGCACCGGCTGCGGCACTCATCTGAAACTGCGGTGCTTCGATCAGAACCACATCCGGCAGATCTTCCTTCTGGCGGATCCACAAAGGTGCTCTGCCTAACAGCAGTTTATTGGTCAGAAATTGCGTCGACACAAAAGCTACCGCAAGTACTGCTGTCTCCAGGATGGTGGCTTCTGTTGCGGATTTTTCCTCCCGGTAAGTGTTCAGGAGACCGCATACTATAAATGTCAGTCCGCAGATTGCCGGAATCATAAAGATCGTGGGAGACTGCATACTGAAGGTCAACACCTGGAACACGGCATTCTGCCGGAGCAGATCCCAGGGAAAGCTGCCCAGGCTCAGAAGGATTCCCAGCATTCCGCACCAGAACAATCCGGCAGTGCTGTCTTCTTTACTGTTTTTCTTCTGCAGCGCCCCACTGAATTTCAACCACAGCAGGAAAAAAAAGAGTCCCGTAAGTGCCGGACCGACACCAATGGCAGCCGTTCCCTGAAACCCCTTGCTCTTATAATCATAGGTGGCACCTCCCTGGAAAAAGAAGGTCAGATAATGCAGAAGAAAAGCTCCCTTTTCCTGAAATGGACGGCTTCCAACATATCTTGCCACATCACGATATGCCACAAGGTATCTTAGCATCGGCAGCAGATACCACAGATTGCCCAACAAGGTTGCCGCTGCTGCCTTACCCAATGTCAGCCAGCCGTCTTTTTCCAGCAATTGTCTGCGATAATATACGCAGCAGAACACTAACAGAAGCATTCCCACTTCCAAAACCGCAAAAGAAGACTGTAACAGCAAGGAAATCGCTATGGCCAGAAGAAGCCATTGCGGCAGTTTTCCTTTTTTCCGCCCGACTGCCCTCACTAGAAACAGTAATAACACCGGCAGGAAAGCGTAGCCTAACGCTTCCCCGATGGCGGCTCTTCCATACAAGGCATCCAGATACCACGGTGCCCAGCAATACAGTGCCGTACCGATCACCGCTGTTTTTTTATTTTGAAATCCTTCTTCCAGTGTCTTGTAGGAAAAGCACACTGTCACGGCATAAATACATATCAGAAACATCCGGTAAACACTTTCCAGTGCAGCTCCTGTCATTCGCAGAAGCACCGGCAGCAGCCAGAACAGATTTCCGTCCAAACCTGCCGTACCATGCTCATACTGCCAGTTTACAGGCATTGCCATCTGGAATATCCCCGCCGATAGATAATCCTTCATATTCTCAATACGTACCAGCTGGTACGGAACCTCTGCGGAATTCAGGCAATAATTTGTAAACAGCGGGAGCGCTCCTGTCAGAAAAATACCAACCAAACACCAGAAGGTACTATTTCCCTTTGATTTTATTTTTTCTATCATCCTCATGAATTTTTTCTCTCCCGTTTTTTCTCCATCGCCACACCCGCGACCAGACCCAGCAGGCTGAGACAGCTCACCACTTCTGCCACTCTCCAATACCAAGGGCTTACGAATGTTACCTGAACAGTTCCCTCATAGCCTGCCGGAACTTCCACGCACACTGCGTAATTATCACTGGTGGTGATAGTCAGTTCCTGTCCGGTAATCTTGTCATATGCCCGATAGCCATAATAATACAAAAGCGGTAATTCCACAATTTCTGTTTTATCGCCCCGGTTCTGACAATGCATTTCAATTTTGATTCCGTCCTTATGATAATCTGTAATAGCGACCATCTCTCCGGCATAAGGATCATGGGTCCAGAACAATGTAGCATCTGCGCCGTAGGGAAGATATTCTGCCCCGGCAATATAGCCGCTTCCCATTCCTTCCTCTCCGTAGATCCGGTAATCGTCAGCCGTCTGAAGCATATCATCCATCAGGTAAATACTGCTGCACAGAGTCAGTACCATCATTCCGGCAAAATAGAACTGCAATCCGTGCGTCTCATACTGTCCCTTGATCTCTTTGGCCACAACACCTGCCACCAGTACTGCACACAGTGTTGCAATGGTCAGAAAACGATTGGGAAATTGAATACTTGACACCAGCGTTGCGGTAATATCGTTCAGGCTATGAATCTTATCCCATGGAAAGATTGACAGACACATACACATAGCCAGAACGGCAAAGCCTCCTGCAATGTTGCCCAATGCCTTTTCTTCCTTTCGCAAATGGGCAGTTTTACGGAAAAAGAGCATTCCCGCCCAAAGTAACAGTGCCACAGTCAGTGCAATTCCCATTCCCATGGGCTGACTGTCTGCCATTCCGTTGTCGGAATAGAACACATTGTAACCGTTCCGGAAAAAGGTAAACAACATGTTGGTCAGGTATAAGCCTCTGTACTGGATCGTTCTGCCGGAAACATGTTGAATCGTAAAGTCACCCCGCAGCATATAGTCAGCAAAAGGTACTAAGAACCACGCACTCAGCAGTACACTGTAGATCACCGTTTTTGCCAGAGAACAGAACGTCTCCTTGCGGAATACCTTTTTGATCAGAATCAGACAAAGCAGGATAGTGAATGCTCCTACCTGTTCTCCTGTCAGCAGATGCGACTGCACCAGTCCTGCAAAAGCTATCGTCAGCGGAATCCAGGAATAACGATATTCTTTGTTCGTTATATTCTGAGTAAACACACGATAAAATCCATAGGCTATCAACGGCAGGAAGAGTATTCCGAAGGTCTCCCCCAATGATCCGCAGATAAACGTCTTGGAAAGACGATATACCGACAAAGTATAAAGTACTGTACATAAAAAGCCGATATAACGGTCTTCATATATTTTGCGAAAGCTGTAATAAGCTATCAGTATGGTAAGTGCGTTGATGAACAAAAGGAACAAGCGATAGCTGGTAATATAAGAAAAGCCGATCAGACGGAATAGTGCACCCACATACAAAAGTGTCTCCCCGTAAAAGATCGATGATGCATAACCGTAGCCCTGCTGCCATTTGGGTGCGATCCGCACCGGAAACTGTCCTGCCAGAATGCCATCCTTGATGCCCATCATACGAAGCATATGGTATCCCAGGTCTCCACTGGACAACATGGCATCCTGCAACAGAGGCAGAGAACTGAACAGCAAAAGAAGTGCCAGACCGAAATGAATTCCCTTCTGCGAAACAGATAACGAATACTCTCTGTCATACTGCACATAAGTATATAACAGATTCACCAGAATGGAGATCACCACAACCAAAAACAGGAAAATGACTGCCAGACCGTTGGTTTCCCGAATGGTAAGCCCCGAGATCGTATAGTTTCCTTCTCCACCGTAGGTAACAGTAACACGTATATTATCCGACTTTTGCAGCAGCCATAACGGATAATCCGTCTCATGCAGTCCCTGATAGAGGTGCTCTCCGCTGTTGCGGAGCATCCGGTATCCCACAGTATCATCCTCAACAATACAGAAATTCTTCATATTGGTATCCGTATCATAATGCAGCTGGATCCGGTAGAGACCCGGCTTTAATGAGATATGCTCTATAGTCATATTGTCCTGATAGACTCCGGTATTGACCGTTACCCCTTCGGACGGATATTCATACACCTCATTTCTGCCAAACAGACCGACAATTCCCAATAATATCAGCAGGATTTCCGCCAGCAAAACTCTTCGGAAAGTCTTTCTTTTTCCTATCTGCAATGCTCTGATTTTATGAATAAATTCCATATGTAACGTTCCTGTCTCTTTCGTTATAATATTCTATTTATTTTATCATTATATCAATCAATATGCAACAAAAACGAACCTTCCGCATAGGTTAATCTAACTCCTTCGTATGATATGGAGTAACGCCATGGACTGCAAGGAAATGATCCTGTCAGAGGACACCTATGACATTATCACAGACTTTTCCGCATCGGAATTTCTGGGAGATGACAATAATTGTTATGAACGCATCGGAGAAGATTTTTTGATTTTGTATCTGGCCAATCTGGGAATCCGCAATCCAAAGATTGATTTTTTTCCCTATCACAATATGCCGAAGCTTTATGGGCTCATGCAGCTATCTCCCTCCGGTGAGACGCCACCCGGTGCCGCTCCCTTTGATCCGGCAAGCCTGATCGCCAGTGGGATCACCCAGGTACAGCGTCCGCCCCTAAGTCTCACGGGGCAGGGCGTGATCCTGTGTTTTATCGATACCGGTATTGATTACCAAAATCCTGTGTTTCTGGACGAGAACGGCAACAGCCGTATCCTGGCGATCTGGGATCAGACAGTTCAGACCGGAGCGCCCCCTGATGGGTTAAAATATGGTTCTGAATACCGCAGAGAGGATATTAACCTGGCGTTGCGTTCCGAGGATCCTTATTCCATCGTTCCCTCCCGGGACGAAAACGGACACGGCAGTATCCTCGCCGGAGTCGCAGCCGGCAGTGTCGTCAAACAAGGCAATTCTTATATCGGTGCTGCACCGGGTGCCGACATCGTCGTGGTGAAGCTCAAGGAATGTAAGCAATATCTGCGCAGCTTTTATCTGGTGCCCGAGGGTGTTCCCGCCTATCAGGAAAATGATATTATGCTGGGCATCAAATATGCGGAATCCTTCGTGCGGCTCTTCGAACGTCCGGTAGTCATCTGTCTGGGTCTGGGAACCAACCAGGGAGATCACGCGGGCAATTCCTCCCTGTCACGGTATCTCTCTTCCCTCGCTGTCCGCAGAAGCCGTGCCGCCATCGTCTGCGGGGGAAATGAAGGGAACGCCTCACACCATTACCATGGAAGACTAAGCGCTCAGACACCTGGGGAGGATTCCCGGGATGTGGAGATCCGGGTCAGCGAAGGCTGTATCGGATTCTGGCTGGAGCTTTGGGGTGCTCTGCCGGATGCTTTTAATCTGAGCATCCGCACTCCCGGCGGGGAAAATATTCCTGAACTGCGCCTGGGATTGCAGCAAAGTGTGACCTATTCCTTTATTTATGAAAAAAGCAGAGTCACTATCGACTCTGCTCTTGTGGAAGAAAATTCCGGCGAGGAACTGATCCTTGTACGCATCCAGGATCCTACCCCCGGTATCTGGACCTTTCATGTCTCTGCTTCCGGTAGTTTATATAACGGTAATTTTCACATGTGGCTGCCTATCACAGAATTTCTGTCTACTCCGGTATATTTTCTCAATCCGGATCCCGACATGACTCTGACGGAGCCCTCGATGGCGCCGGAGGTTCTGAGCGTTTCTACTTACAACGCAGAAAACAACAGTTTTTACGCAGAATCCGGCAGAGGCTTTGGGCGCACCGGGCAGATCCGTCCGGACTTATCCGCTCCCGGAGTCAATATCTCCACCATTGACGGACGCCGTACGGGAAGCAGCATGGCTGCCGCTATCACTGCCGGAGCCGTAGCACAGTTTTTCCAATGGTCAGTCATTGAGGGCAATAACCGGCTGGCGGAAAGCCGGGAGATCCGCAGTTATTTCATACGCGGTGCCGTGCGTACGCAGGGTCTGAACTACCCCAACCGGGAATGGGGCTACGGCAGACTGAATTTAGAGGAGACCTTCAATGCCCTGCTCCGGGTATGACTATAGGATTTTTCGAATATTTCGGACAATAGAGGCTTCTGTTTTGTACGTTATCTTCCATTTTCATCTGTGCTTTTGGAAAAAATCCTAGCATACCCATAAGACAATGGGCGATCCGTCATATCCGCAAATCGCAAAGGAAAATTCTCTTTTTCCTCCATGCGGTTCGGGCAGTCTCTCCTGCCGCACCCGAGACAGATTCCGGCACATTTGGTAAAAGGATCCTTCGTCAGCTCCGCATAAAATACCACGCTTTTTTTCGGGATCATGCAATATGCTGCATTACAGGTAACCGGCAATGCAAGCTCCTGCAGAAGCATGGGCAGATTCGCCAGCCGCAGCAGACTGCCTATTTGGGATTCCGAAGTCTCAGAAATCTCCCCACCTAAAAAATGCAGTCTGGCAACATGCAGATTCCGATGCACAGCTACCCACTCTGTATAAGCCCGGTAGCTTTTTAATAATAATTCACTGGACAGCACCTCGATCATATAACTCTCTGTCAGAAATCCGTTCTGCAAATACTTTTCCTGCAGTGCATCGATCCCTTTTCCCAGGGTAATGCCTACAGCCAAAAAAGACTGATCCCTCCCGGGAAAAGTCTCTTTGATTTCTCTGTCCTGCCATCCCGCTTCTGTCTCCAGGCAGGGGATCATCTCACCTGCCAGCCTCTTCAGATTGGGATATTCTTCCGGATCATAATGATATTTTTCCATCACACTGTGCAGAAATTGTTCGTTCCTGCACAGTGCTGTAATTTCTGAAAAAAAAGTCTGCATGTTCACCTGTTCTCCCGGAATACCGGCTATCTCATGACGCCGACATATTTTTACTGCATCCGGTTAATTGTTTTTAATGCGCAGGCATCTGATGGCATTGAGAACAGCCAGTACCATCACTCCTACATCTGCGAAGATAGCAACCCACATATTGGCGATACCCAGCGCACCCAGGATCAGGCAGATGGCCTTGACTGCCAGCGCAAATACGATGTTCTCGTAGACGATACGCAGACATTTGCGGGAAATCCGCATAGCCAGGGCAATCTTGGCAGGATTGTCATCCATCAGGACCACGTCTGCAGCTTCAATGGCTGCATCAGAACCAAGTGCTCCCATGGCGATACCGATGTCAGCACGGGACAATACCGGTGCATCGTTGATACCATCGCCCACGAATGCCAGTTTTTCCTTCGCACCCTTCTCCTGCAACAGCTTCTCCACGCAGCTTACCTTGTCTGCGGGAAGCAGCTCACTGTGTACCTCATCTAATTTTAACTCACCGGCCACATGTTCTGCAACTGTTTTGCTGTCACCGGTCAGCATGATGCATTTCTTCACGCCGGAATTTTTCAGGGAGGCAATTGCTTCCTTCGCACCATCCTTGATCACATCGGAGATCAGGATGTATCCTGCATAGTTACCGTCTACCGCCACATGAACCACTGTACCTACACCGGTATTTTCCGTATAAGCCAGGTTCAGGCTCTTCATCAGCTTTGCATTGCCGGCTGCCACCTGTCTGCCGTTCACTTTGGCAGTTACACCATGTCCGCTGATCTCCTCCACATCACTGACGTTAGAGGCATCCAGTTCTTTTCCATAAGCGTTCTTCAGACTCTTGCTGATGGGATGACTGGAATAACTCTCCGCATAAGCAGCATACTCCAGCAGTTCTTCCTCTGTAAATCCCTGACCGGGATAGATACCCGTTACATCGAATACACCTTTGGTCAGGGTACCGGTCTTGTCAAATACCACATACTTAGTCTCAGACATCGCTTCCAGATAGTTGGATCCCTTCACCAAAATGCCGCAGGTACTTGCCGCACCGATTCCTCCGAAGAAGCTCAACGGAATGGAAATGACCAGCGCGCAGGGACAGCTGATTACCAGGAAGGTCAGAGCACGGATGATCCAGGTGCTCCAGGCTGCCGGGTTGCCCATGATCAGGTTGATCACAGGAGGCAGGATGGCCAGGGCCAGGGCACTGTAGCAGACAGCCGGGGTATAATATCTTGCGAACTTCGTAATAAAGTTCTCAGATTTCGACTTCTTCATGCTGGAGTTCTCTACCAAATCCAGGATCTTGGATACCGTAGATTCTCCAAATTCCTTGGTAGTACGGATCTTTAATAGTCCTGTCAGGTTCACACAGCCGCTGATCACATTCTGGTCCACAGTGATCTCTCTGGGAACACTTTCACCGGTCAGGGCACTGGTATTCAGAGTGGAAGTGCCTTCCACAACCACACCGTCAATGGGAACTTTCTCACCGGGACGTACCACGATAATGGTTCCGATCTCTACATCATCAGGATCTACCTGCTCCAGACTGCCGTCTTCGGCCTCGATATTAGCATAGTCGGGACGGATATCCATCAGTGCACTGATATTCTGGCGGCTTTTGCCTACAGCGACCGACTGGAACAATTCGCCGATCTGGTAGAACAGCATAACTGCCACGCCCTCGGAATACTCTCCCAGTCCCATAGCACCTACTGTTGCTACTGCCATCAGGAAATTCTCATCAAACACTTCACCATGCATGATGCCCAGAACGGCTTTTCTTAAAATATCATATCCAATCACCGCGTAAGGGATCAGGTACAGCAATCCCAGCCACAGTCCTTCCAGCGGAACAAAATGTAAAATAACTAATAAGATTGCCGCTACAATAATGCGGATCAATACTTTTTGCTGTTTCTTTGTCATAGGAATCCTCCTTGCTTTCCTACGAAATTATCAAGTCTCCCGGTAAAGAGAGTATCTGCTCTCCTTCCGGAATTCTTCCTATAAATAAATTTCGCAATCGTCCTCTACTTTCTTGCAGGCTTTTACCACATTCTCCATAATGGCCTTCTCATCGCTGCCGTCAGCGAATTCCACTTTCATCTTCTGGGTCATGAAGCTAACAGTTGCATCGGTAACGCCTTCTACCTTCTTCGCTGCATCCTCCATCTTCAGAGCACATGCTGCACAATCTACTTCGATCTTGTAAGTTTTCTTCATGGTAATATCCTCCTCTTTCTCCATTAGCATTTCCTGCTTTTTAGATGCTAATGATTTGCATTTAGTTTTAATATTCATTCATATGAGCCACTGTTCATATGTTTATATTACCATATGCCGGGAAAAAGTCAATACTGTTTTTAAATGTTTTGTAAATTGAGAGTTTACGCGGGCAATGAGCCGCGCATAGGCATAGTGAGGACAGCGATGGGCGCTTGCGCACAAAT
>ERZ780028.677-NODE-677-length-11708-cov-2.721016_pt1 | contig 11708 bp, 7 predicted proteins | sample MGYA00511859_ERZ780028 | MGnify/ENA primary metagenome ERZ780028 (study PRJEB29588, sample SAMEA2152254) | human gut metagenome | biome: human gut; feature: human-associated habitat; material: faeces | place: Denmark | collected 2008/2010 ...
CCCCCGGGCCCGCGCCCCCGGGAGAAAATATGGCCGCGGACCCCGCCTCTGTGGCTCTGCACATTTACAACTTTGATGAGACCGATCTGTCCGGTGGTATCTACATGCGGAGCACAGCAGGCACACAGATCCACGCCGGGGATCTCGACGATACGTACATTTTCCGTGAGAGCCAGCTTGCTACGGTAATTTAAGCTCGCCAGTTCTTCGGCGGTGGGCCAGCTGATGTTGACCGGAAGATTTTTCCAGACATAAGTGTTAGCCTCTTGCTCGATGAGACGCAGCTGCTCCAGAGAGACTTCTCCGTTCATATCCAGTGTCACTTCTCTGTCGCTTAAATGGAAGCCTACGTTTTCCAGTCCGAAATGGGAGTGCAGTAAGCCGGAGATCATATGCTCTCCGGAGTGCTGCTGCATGAAATCAAACCGGCGGTTCCAGTCCACATGACCGGTGATCCGGGTGCCGACGGGAAACTCACAGGCCGTTTTATGATACAGGATGCCCTGTTTGATGCTGACATCCAGTACTTCCTGACCGTTTAAGGTGCCTTTGTCGGCGGACTGACCACCTTCTTCCGGGAAAAAAGCGGAAGCGTCCAGAACGATCCTGTAATATCCCTCTTCCTTGTCGGGAACACATTCCATCACCACAGCGGTAAAATCCGTCTGGTGCACATTTTCATAATAGAGTTTGCGGGTTCCCAGGGAGTTCATTTGAGCATTTTCGATACGATCGATAGATGCCTGTCCAATCTGCTGTAGGAAAACAGCGTTTTGTGATAATTGAAAAATAGAAAACACATATCTATTCTATATCAGACCCGGTGGAAAAAGCAATGGAAATTGTAAGCTTTTACACAGCTTTGTCAGATTCTCCAAGGAGTATCGGGATTGCGTAATTGTTTTTTGTAGGTTTTTACGCAGACAGGGTCTATTGCGACGCATTTTTTTTTATGATATAATAAATCGATTATGCAGATACCAGATTTAAACGGCAGAGGACGACCGTGCTTGCACGGGGAGGCAGGTGCCGATTTAAATCGCCAAAACATGAGGATGCAGCGATTTGCGGAAGCAAATCCGCGGAATCCGAATGTTTTCAGAAGTGCGGGAGCTGCGAAGCAGCGGAGCAATTCGTGGGTATCGTAGACAATGCAGATACCCAGCGGAGCAATTCGCAGGTATTGTAGGAGACTGAGAGAAATACAAACGTCGCAAAAAGCGGCAGAATGTGAGGAAAGAATGAAGGCATTTTTGATTTTGGAAGATGGAACGGTGTTCGAAGGAACGCACATCGGTGCAGACAAAGAGATCATCAGTGAAATCGTATTTAACACATCCATGGCCGGATATCTGGAGGTCCTGACGGATCCGTCCTATGCAGGACAGGCTGTATGCATGACTTACCCCCTGATCGGTAACTATGGCATATGCAGGGATGACTGCGAGTCGGAGAGACCCTGGCCGGATGGATTCATCGTCAGAGAGCTTTCACGTATTCCCAGCAACTTCCGCTGTGACTGCACAATACAGGAATACTTAGAGGAGAACGGTGTGCCCGGTATCGCCGGAATCGATACCCGTGCGCTGACCAAGATCCTGCGTGAGAAGGGTACCATGAATGGCATGATCACCACCAACGAAGCCTATGACCTGAACGAAGTACTTCCGAAGCTGAAGGAGTATACCACAGGCAAGGTCGTGGAAAAGGTGACCTGCAGGGAAAAATATGTGGTAGCGCCTACCACGGAGCTGGCACAGAACGGACCTCTCTCCGGTGCAGCGCGTTTTGATAAAGAAGCTTATGAAAAAGGTGTCAGAGAGCCTAAGCCGGCACTGGTAACGGAGCTGTCCGGACAGGGACTGAAGGTAGCTCTGTTAGATCTGGGAGCCAAGAGAAATATCGCCAGATCCCTGGCAGAGAGAGGCTGTGAGGTGACTGTATACCCCGCAGGAACTCCCGCACAGGAGATCATTGATGATAATCCCGACGGTATCATGTTAAGTAACGGACCGGGAGACCCCAAGGAGTGTACCGGTGTGATCGCCGAGATCAAAAAGTTATACGATACCGAGATCCCTATTTTCGCAATCTGTCTGGGACATCAGCTGATGGCTCTGGCTACCGGCGCAGATACTCATAAAATGAAATACGGACACAGAGGAGGCAACCATCCGGTAAAGGATCTGATGACCGGAAGAGTATATATTTCCTCTCAGAACCACGGCTATGTGGTAGATACCGATAAACTGGATCCGTCCGTAGCGGTTCCCGCATTCATCAATGTCAACGACGGTACCAACGAGGGTCTGTCCTACACCGGCAAGAATATTTTCACCGTACAGTTCCATCCGGAAGCATGTCCGGGACCCCAGGACTCCGGTTACCTGTTTGACCGGTTCATTCATATGATGAGAGGAGAGAACTAAGATGCCCAAGAATCCTAATGTAAAACGAGTAATGGTAATCGGCTCCGGTCCTATTGTCATCGGACAGGCAGCGGAATTCGACTATGCAGGTACCCAGGCCTGCCGTTCCCTGAAGGAAGAGGGAGTAGAGGTAATCCTGGTGAACTCCAATCCTGCGACCATCATGACCGATAAAGATATCGCAGATAAGGTATATATTGAGCCCCTGAACGTAAAGGTTCTGGAGCAGATCATTGAAAAGGAAAAGCCCGACAGCATTCTCCCCACCCTGGGAGGACAGGCTGGTCTGAACCTCGGCATGGAGCTGGAGGAATCCGGTTTCCTGGCAGCTCACAATGTAAAGCTGTTAGGTACTACCGCAGCTACCATCCGTAATGCGGAAGGTCGTCAGGAGTTCAAGGATCTGATGGAGCGTATCGGCGAACCCTGTGCAGCATCCAAGGTCGTTGAGAACGTGGAAGACGGTGTGGAATTCACCAACACCATCGGCTATCCTGTTGTACTGCGTCCTGCTTATACCCTGGGCGGTTCCGGCGGCGGTATTGCACACAATCAGGTAGAACTGGAAGAGATCCTGGAGAACGGTTTACGTCTGTCCCGTGTAGGACAGGTACTGGTAGAGCGTTGTATCGCGGGCTGGAAAGAGATCGAGTACGAAGTAATGCGTGACAGCGCAGGCAACTGCATCACCGTATGTAACATGGAGAACATCGATCCCGTCGGCGTGCATACCGGAGACAGTATCGTAGTAGCGCCTTCCCAGACCCTGAGCGACAAGGAGTACCAGATGTTACGTACTTCCGCTCTGAAGATCATCAACGAACTGCAGATCACCGGTGGATGTAACGTACAGTTTGCACTGCATCCCACCAGCTTTGAATATTGTGTTATCGAGGTAAATCCCCGTGTCAGCCGTTCTTCCGCACTGGCAAGTAAGGCGACCGGTTACCCCATTGCAAAGGTAGCAGCGAAGATCGCACTGGGCTTTACTCTGGATGAGATCAAAAATGCCATTACCCACAAGACCTATGCCAGCTTCGAGCCGACACTGGATTACTGTGTAGTAAAGATCCCCAGACTGCCTTTCGATAAATTTATCACTGCAAAACGTACTCTGACCACACAGATGAAGGCAACCGGTGAGGTTATGAGTATCTGCAATAACTTCGAGGGAGCACTGATGAAGGCCATCCGTTCCCTGGAGCAGCATGTAGACTGCCTGCGCAGCTATGATTTCAGCACTTTGTCTGTGGAGGAACTGTTAGAGCGTCTGAAGATCGTGGATGACCAGAGAATCTATGTGATCGCTGAAGCAATCCGTAAGGGCATCAGTTATGAACAGATCCACGACATTACAAAGATCGACCTGTGGTTCATTGACAAGATCGCCATTCTGACCGAGATGGAGCATGCACTGGAGACACAGCCTCTGACAGTGGAACTGCTGAAGGAAGCCAAGAGAATCGAGTTCCCGGATAACGTCATCGCAAGACTGACCGGCAAGACCGAGGAAGAGATCAAGAAGATGCGTTATGACAACGGCATTAAGGCTGTTTATAAGATGGTAGACACCTGTGCCGCAGAGTTTGCAGCTTCCACTCCTTATTACTATTCCGTATTCGGCGGCGAGTGCGAAGCCAAGGAGACCACCGGACGCAAGAAAGTCCTGGTACTGGGCTCCGGTCCTATCCGTATCGGACAGGGTATCGAGTTCGACTATTGTTCCGTACATGCTACCTGGGCATTTTCCAAGGCAGGCTATGAGACCATTATCATCAACAACAACCCGGAGACTGTAAGTACCGACTTCGATATTGCGGACAAGCTGTATTTCGAGCCTTTGACTCCGGAAGATGTGGAATCTATCGTAAATATTGAGCATCCCGATGGTGCTGTGGTACAGTTCGGCGGACAGACCGCTATCAAGCTGACCGAGAGCCTGATGAAGATGGGCGTGCCCATCCTGGGCACCAAGGCGGAGGATGTAGATGCCGCTGAGGACAGAGAGCTGTTCGACAAGATTCTGGAAGAGACCGAGATCCCCCGTGCAGCCGGCGGTACCGTATACACCGCAGAGGAAGCTAAGGCGGTGGCCAACAGACTGGGCTATCCCGTACTGGTGCGTCCTTCCTATGTACTGGGCGGACAGGGCATGCAGATCGCTATCTCCGATGAAGAGATCGAAGAGTTCATGGAGATCATCAACCGTATCGCACAGGATCACCCGATCCTGGTAGATAAGTATTTACAGGGTAAGGAGATTGAGGTTGATGCTGTATGCGACGGTACCGATATCCTGATCCCCGGTATCATGGAGCATATCGAAAGAACCGGTATCCACTCCGGAGACAGTATCTCCGTATACCCGGCTCCGACCATTGATAAAGTAGTAAAAGAGAAGATCGCAGAGTACACCAGAAGACTGGCAAAGGCACTGCATGTCAAGGGACTGATCAATATCCAGTTCATTGCCATCGGTGAGGAAGTATATGTCATTGAGGTTAACCCCCGCTCTTCCCGTACCGTACCTTATATCAGCAAGGTAACCGGTATTCCTATCGTGGATCTGGCTACCGAAGTGATCATCGGCAAGACCATCCGTGAGCTTGGCTACGAGCCCGGCTTACAGCCTGAGGCAGAGTATTTTGCCATCAAGATGCCTGTGTTCTCCTTCGAGAAGATCCGTGGTGCCGAGATCAGCTTAGGACCGGAGATGAAGTCTACCGGTGAGTGTCTGGGTATCGCCAAGACCTTCAATGAGGCTCTGTACAAGGCATTCCTGGGAGCAGGCGTAGAACTGCCCAAGTACAAGAACATGATCATCACCGTGAAGGATGCGGATAAGGGTGAAGCCATTGAAGTCGGAAGACGCTTCGAAAAGCTGGGATACACCATTTATGCTACCAGAAGTACCGCAGCTGCTCTGAATGAAGCAGGTGTGAAGGCGAGAAAGGTCAACAAGATCTCTCAGGAATCCCCGACCGTGATGGATCTGATCCTGGGACACAAGATCGACCTTGTCATCGATACCCCTACCCAGGGCCGCGACAAGACCAGAGACGGCTTCCTGATCCGTCGTACCGCTATCGAGACCGGTATCTACTGCATCACCGCAATGGACACCGCCAATGCTCTCGTGACCAGCATGGAGCATATGAACGATTGTAAGGAACTGACACTGGTGGATATTGCACAGCTGTAAAAATATAAAAAATGGAATTGAGCAGGAGGGAATATTTAATAAATTTTCTCTCCTGCTTGATTTATGTCAAAAAGAGAAGAACGCTGACTGCAAAAGTGCAAATCCGAAAATAAAATCCGTAAGTGCGGCATATAATAGGCGTATGGTAAATATTGTATGATCGCAAGCCTGTATCCCGCAGGCGGATTGGAGTCTCATGTTAGAAGAACATTATCCTTTTGTCGCACAGCCCCTGCCCTACGAATATGATGCCCTGCTTCCGGTACTGGATGAGGAGACACTGCATTTTCACCATGATAAGCATTATCAGACCTATGTGGACAAGCTGAATGCAATTCTCGCGGATTATCCTCAGTTACAGCAAATGACCTTGACGGAACTGCTCACTTCGGAGGATAATAAACTTGTATCCTTGCAGGAGGAAGCCCGGGAAAGCATTCACAATAACGGAGGCGGCGTATACAACCATCAGCTGTATTTTGACAGCATGCGAAGCCCTGTGGGGCAGGAACCCTGCGGAACATTGGAAGAGGCACTGATCCGGGATTTCGGATCGGTGAGACAATGGAAAGAGCAGATGTCGCAGGCTGCCGCGGGAGTATTCGGTTCCGGATGGGCGTGGCTTGTAAGTGATCAGGACGGTACCCTTATGATCCTGACCACAGCGAACCAGGATGTGCCGGATCTGAGATTATATACACCGATATTGCTGATAGATGTGTGGGAACATGCCTATTATTTACAGTACCGGAACCGCAGACCGGATTATGTGCAAGGGTGGCATAAGCTGATCCACTGGAAAAAGGCGGAGAGACGTTATGAACAGGTCCTCTGCAGACTGGAAAGAGGAAATGAAAATGGAGAACAGACCGATCATAAAAAAAGAACAGGTAGAGACCGTCTATGACAGCAGATTCATCAAGGTATTTGATCTGCAATATGAGCCCGGAAAACATTATTTTGATGCCACCAGAAGAAGCGTTGAGAATCTGGCGGCAGTAAAGAATGACGAAGAATTTAAACAGATGCTGCCGGATGCGGTAAGCTGTGTCGTGATCCTGAACGTTAAGGATCAGGAACCGAGACTTTGCCTGAGCCGTGAGTATCGTTACCCGGCGGGACAATTCCTGTTAAGCGTTCCGGCAGGACTGCTAGATCCGGAGGATGCGGCACAGGAAAATCCCGTATTCCATGCAGCCATCCGGGAATTGCGGGAAGAGACCGGCATTACACTGGAAGAAAGTGACAGCATCCGTCTGGTGAATCCCCTGGTATTCAGTACCCCGGGCATGACGGACGAGAGCAATGCACTGGTGCAGATCACGCTGAACCGTGAGGAGATGCCGAAGGTAAGCCAGGAAGGTGCCGTAGGTACGGAATGCTTTGACGGCTTTTTATTGTTGACCAGAGAAGAAGCACAGAAAATCCTAAAAGACGGCGTGGATGATCAGGCGCTTTTCTATCCCTTATATACCTGGGCGGCACTGATGTGCTTCGTGACGGGAATGTGGGAATAAGGGAACCTATCCCCGGAGCGTTATCACCGTGTGGAAGGTCAGAGTAGCATCGTTATAGTACATTTGGATATCCCCGTGGTATTTTTCGCAGATCTTGCGGATGCTTTTCAGCCCGAAGCCGTGAGAACGCTTATCCGCTTTGGTAGTGGCTGGATCTGCCACATCATTTTTAAAAGGGTTTACGCGGCAGGAATTGACCACTGTGATCAGAACAAAAGGTGTATTTTCCCGCTTGCTGCCATTAACTTCGATATAAGCGTCGGGAACTTTCCCGGCAGCTTCCATGGCATTATCCAGCAAATTGCAAAAAAGAGAAGTAAGGTCACTGTCCGGCAGAAAATGCAGTACACCACTGCGGATGTCAACGGTAAAACTGATTCCCTGTTCAGTACACTGCCGCCTGTACCTTGCCATAATGGCGTTCAGAAGTTCGTTGTCGCAGATGCGGGCGGACTCTTTGAAATCCGAAGAGAGAAGCAGTTCGTTAATATAGGCGTTGACTTTGTCCGGGGCATTCTGCTCGTTCAGAGATGCAATGGATTGCAAATGCTTCTTAATATCATGAATGAGAATTGCCTGGTTTTCGCTCTGCGAAAGCAGCATCTTATAATATTCCGTAAAATCTGTTTCCTTCTGCAGTAACAGCTGCACCTCTGTATATTTCCGATTTTTTTCCCGATTGTACTGATTGATTCCAAATACCAACAGATTCATAAGTAACAGGAAAAAGGCACTGAGAGAGATCATCCGGTTCGTCCCGGGGGTCAATGTATACTGATCACCTATTCCCACAAAAGTAAGCAAGATGAATACCGATGTGACGGGAATGATCATCAGCAGCAAAACAGAGTTATCGTAGGGATCCGTTGTTTCCTGCAGACTTTTGAACAAATGTGTAAGCAGATAAATGACTGCAAAAAAGGAGATCTTGCTGCACAGGATAAAAAGAATCGTATTGTGAAGCGAATCCATCTGCATATAAAAATGGGGAGCGGTCCGGGCGATGATACTATATACGATCAGCTCGCACATCCCCATGACAGCAGCGAGCAATGTGGAATGGAAGGCAGCTGCGCGCCATTTGACATCGTATTGTGTGACCAGAAACAGAAAATTAGTAAACAGATACAAAAGCATATTCAGCCATTTGATGTTAAAAAAGGCTACGGCACACAGGCAGGTATACAAAAGACTCAGCACGACAAGCCTGTCGGACAGGGGGCGTTTCGGAGAAAATAGCCGGCTGGCATATTGCAGGAGAATGATGGCTTCCACCAGAAATGCAAAAATAATAGAAAAAATACTTTCCATAACTTACCTCGTACTTTCTAAATAGAGAAGATAAGCTTTCTTAAAGGCGCTGTATTTCCGTTTCGTCAGATAAGCGTCAAACTGACTGTTCGCCAGATGCACCAGCATACGGTCGAAGTCGGTAATGTGCTCATAGTTGACAATAAAACTCCGGTGCGTCTGAAAAAAGCGGTTGGAAGGCAGCAACTCCAGCCAGTATGGCATGGTATGGATGGCTTCAAAGTCCTGCGTCGTGGTGTGGACGATCACTTTTTTCCCCTGTGCCTCCACCATAATGATAGAAGAGACCGGAAGAACGTGTACGCCCTGCCTGGTCTCAATAGGCACCTTCATCAGTCTGGAATGATACAGATCCAGAGCGTCCTTCAGATTCCGGAACAGACGCTGCCTGTCTATGGGCTTGGACAGATAACGGAATACATGGAACCGCATGGCTTCATCCAGATATTCGGAATAAGAAGTAATAATAAAAATGATAATAAATATAATAATGTCTGGGGATATAAGTTTAACTCTATAATTCGTGATACTGTCGGACTGGACAGGTATGGAATCTTGTCAAATGAGTATTTAAAGAAGGGCAATACATTACAGAGTACTGATGAGGATTTTGATAAAGCTGTACAGACTGCCAAAAAGAATAATACTGATATTGCATATGAGCCAAAATCTGATAATTCAGTTATTGTCAGACAGAATCAGGGATTTACTTATGCAGATTTAAATCAGTATCAGTGGAAAGATAATGGTAACGATCATGGCGAGTACAGGCTGTATTCAGGGCTAGATGGTAATGATGTTGAAGCTAAGACTAATAAGGCAGTCAAGGTTAATTCAGGACAGATTACCACATATCCTTTTAAGATTGCTGACGAAATAAATATAGCTACCACTCATAAGCAGTACTACCAGCTGGATATGAATCAGGATGCTGATGGTGATGGTGAGAGTGATATTGTTGTATGGTATACCTTGTCAAACCATGGAATTTATGAGCAGTCTCCAAAGGATGTAAGAAATAATTATTATATTTACACAATGGGAAATGTAACATACTCAGGTGTAGGACATTCCGATTTCTCAAATAAAGATGATGAATTGAAACTTTATATAAACACTATGATTGCTGCATATAGTGCATCAGTTCATGAGCCGTCAATTTATCTTAAGGAGAATGCAGATACTGATTCAAATGACATAACTACATTATATGCAACTATTGATGATGCCATTGAAGAAGAAGCAGCTAATAAAGCGGATGCCAGACTAGATGGTGCAGACAGTACGCAGGATGTTTATTTTACGGTAAAGGATTCAAACCTTGTACGAAATCAGATTGATGAAAAAACTGTTGTTTATTTGGACTTTTATATCGAGGATCCGCAAAAAAATCCAAATGATGAAACGATTGGCACCGGAGATGATAAGATTTACTTAAAGAAGGTGGACTGGGATATCTATTCACTGAATAATGATGGAACAGAAAATGAACAGATAAATAACAGTAAAGAAAACAGTCAATTAAATAAGGATCCAAGGGACTTCTTTGAAAATAACAAGACATATAAGGTAAAGGTACCATTGAGTGTTTTACCGGAGGGAGCTAATTCTATAAAGATTTATGCCGTAGGATATAGTAAGATTTACCAGTCACAGGTGAGCGGTGGTGATAAAGAAACTACAACAGCAAAGGCATACAAGACCTTCCAGATACAGCGTGTAGGTCTTGCAGATTTGGATTAGTTTTAAAAGGCTCCTGGCTATCACATACTTTTCGATTAAGCACAATTTATCAAACAGAGACTTATATAAACCATTTATATAGTCTCTGTTTTTTTACTGTTTCTTTATACTTTCTTTATTGAATTATCCACGCTTATTGATAAAATAGTTAGTATGCGCACGATTGCGGATATTTTTGCATTCGTGTATGGGGGATAATTAACCGGAAAGAAAGGAAACGTTTATGAGTAAAATTTTCAAAAACCTGATTCCATACTGGCGATGGATCATATTAATATTTGTTTTTCTCATTGCTCAGGCTTATTGTGATCTGGCTTTGCCTGCGTACACATCTGACATCATTGATGTGGGTATCCAGGATCATGGCATTGAGCATGTCCTGCCAAAGGAGATTACATCGGAGGATTATCAGATGGCACAGACATTTATGCTGTCTGACGAGAAAGAAAAATTTACGGACTGTTATGAGGCAGAGGATGCTTCAAAATCTGATGACGGTGTGGCAAAATACAAGCTGACAGCTGATTCGGACACACTTGATAAGCTGGATGAGGAGCTTTTGGTTCCTCTTGTCATGGCATATCAGGCTTTTCAGTCGGGTGAGCAGATGGATGTGGATGCATCGGCTATCCCGCAGGGAGTAGCGCTCGATGATAACATGATAAAGCAGATAAGAAGCAAGGTGCAGGAAAAAATCGATGCGGTGGGTTCAGCTACTTTAAAGTCCATGGGTGTAACTTTTGCGACAAAGTGTGATGAGAATGCAGGAATCGACGTGGATGCCAATCAGGTTGCTTATCTGTGGAAGGCAGGAGCCAAGATGGCAGCCTTTGCAGCAATTATGCTTATAGCAGCATGTGTTGTAGGTTTTGCGGCTTCAAAGGTCGGTGCCGCTGTCGGCAGGGATTTGAGGGAGAAGACCTTTTCAAAGGTTGTAGGTTTTTCAAATGCCGAGATTAACAAATTCTCTACGGCATCACTGATTACGAGAAGCACGAACGATATACAGCAGATTCAGATGGTTACTACTATGATGCTTCGTATGGTGCTTTACGCGCCAATCGTTGGTATCGGTGGTATCATCAAGGTGGCGCAGACCAAATCCGGCATGGAGTGGGTGATTGCCATTGCGGTTGCTGCCATCATGGTTTTTATTTTCACACTGGTTGGCATTGCTATGCCAAAGTTCAAGATTATGCAGAGTCTTGTAGACAAGGTAAACCTTGTTTCTCGTGAGATTCTTACAGGTCTTTCCGTTATCAGGGCTTTCGGCCGTGAAAAGGAGGAGGAAAAGAGGTTTGATGAGGCTAACCGTGAGCTTACACGCACACAGCTGTTTACAAACCGTGTCATGACCTTTATGATGCCGGGTATGTCCATGATCATGTACTGCATCACACTTGGTATCGTGTGGGTTGCAGCAGGCAGAATAGACAATGGCTCCATGCAGGTAGGTACCATGACTGCGTTTATTACATATGCCATGATGATTGTTTTGTCATTTCT
>ERZ780028.684-NODE-684-length-11643-cov-2.665861_pt1 | contig 11643 bp, 8 predicted proteins | sample MGYA00511859_ERZ780028 | MGnify/ENA primary metagenome ERZ780028 (study PRJEB29588, sample SAMEA2152254) | human gut metagenome | biome: human gut; feature: human-associated habitat; material: faeces | place: Denmark | collected 2008/2010 ...
AAAACGCTCATGGTTTGGTCGGGAAGCTGTCTCCTCTGCCGTACCGGTCTTACCTGCAACATTTACCGCCAGATCGCTGAAATATTTCTTATTTTCCACTACCTGTCGCATTCCCAGATGGAACGCATTCCAATACTCCTGCGGCAGATCGATCTGATTTCTCACTTCCGCATGATATTCTTTCAGAAGATTTCCCCGGGAATCCGTTGTTTTATCCAGCAAAGTCAGATTATAACAGGTTCCGCTGTTGGCAATCGTGGTAACATATCTTGCCAGACCTACCGTAGTATAACTGTTACTGCCCTGACCGATGGCGGAACGCACCGGGTCCTTGGTAGATACATCCGGCGCATACTCGCCGATCTCTACCCCGGACTTATCGGTCAGACCGTATAGATCCGCATATTTGCTCAATGTCTCCAGACCTGCTTCTTCATTGTAACTACCGCTGCTCGTTGCCAGCTGGTAACCCACATTATAGAAGAAATAGTTACAGGAATCCTTGATCGCTGAAGTCACATTTTCATACCCATGTCCGGAGATCTTCCAACATCTGGGAGACGGAGTGATCTCAGTGAAGGTTCCGACACAATTCACCTTGGTCTGCAGATTGATCACGTTCTCCATCAGTCCCGCCGTAGCGGATACGATCTTGAAGGTTGATCCGGGTGCCGCCTTATACTGTGTGGCAAAATTCAGCTGCGGACTGGATTTGTCCGCGTTCAGACGGGCATAATATTCCGCATCCACAGTATTTGCCATTTTGTTATTGTCATATCCCGGATAAGACACCATGGCCAGCACATCACCGGTATTGACATCCGTTATGACCACCGAAGCATTGCAGGGATCCAGCGCCAACTGTGCCGGCGTAATCTCCAGATTGGTGATCCGGTTCATCATGAACTGATATGCCGACATTTTACCGGCATACAATGCCTCTTCATCCTCTGCGGGAATATCTACCACACGTTGTTCACACAACAGCATGCAGATCTGTCTTCCGGTGATCTTATCATTTAAAAGCATATATTTGTAAAACCGTTTTTGGAATTCCGTAGTATGATCAATTGTCTCTATGATATACTCCAGAAGCTTGTTATACACCTCCGCAGAATCCGAATACTTTTCATTCAGATCCAGCCTGCTTACATCGATCCAGTTCATGGCAATGCAATACTGGAGATATTCCTTCAGCGAGATGACTTCATCCTTGGCCCATGCGATCTGGGTGGCATCATTGTCATCTACAAGTTCCTTCATGATCACGCCGTCGTCTCTTAAGAGACTTACGATATTGCTCTGGTATACCTGATATTCTTTAGAAAGCTTGTTATAAGGAGTTCCGCCTTCTGTCAGTTCATAATTCAGTTTGTCATAGACACCCTGCTTGTACTCCAGATATGCCGCATATACCGCCCGTTCCGTTTCACCGGCATCCTCTGCCTCAAAGTGTTTGCGATCCAGAATATTATTATTGATCATTGTAAAATATACATCATAGATCGGAATCTTAATTGAGGAGCTTTTCGCATTTTCCGGCAGATTAAACTCTTTGGCATTGATAATCTTGCTGGATACCAGGCCTGCCAGTTTTTGCTCCACAATATTGTAGACTGCTTCCGTAAGATCCTTGTCAATGGTCAGGTAGACGTCCGCTCCCGGCTGGGCCTCTTTCCGCTCCAGGATGGTAATTACCTTACCGGTATTATCTACCACCACTTTTTCACTGCCCTTGGTCCCCTGCAGAGTGGTCTCCATATAGGATTCAATGCCGCTTTTTCCTACGACATCATTAATGGTATAGGCATCCTCGCTTCCGCCTTCTGCCACCACCTGTTCATTCAGATCCGTCAGTTCATCGGGTGTGATTTTGCCGGTATAACCGAGTATATGTGCGAAATACTTGCTGTCTATGTAATGTCTCACCGTATCTTCCACAATGGAAACACCGTCTAACTGATCAGAATTCTCCATAATGACAGCAACTGTTTTCTCACTGACATTCGTTGCCACGGTAGTTCCCACATATTTTCGGAAGGAAGTCAGATTCATGGCATACCGGATGGTCACCATCTGCAGCCATTCTTGCTTCGTATAACCTTTTCCGACAATAAAAGGTGAAGTACGATCTTCCGGATCCTCATACTGTCCGATAGCAAAACCTTTTGCCCGGCTTAAGTATTCCATTAGTTCCTGGGCTGTCATAGCCTTCTCTTCTTCAGAGAGCTTGTCTACCGTCTTATAACCAAGCACATCCGCCTGGAAACGCAGCAATGCGGTTCCATCTACAGAATAGACATAATCCCCATCCTCATCAATGACAATTTTAAAATCCGTGATGACGCTGTCACCGTTTTTCTCAATCAGCTTGATCAGTCGGTACACAACATCATTCACCTCGGCATTTTTATTCCGGCTTGACTCAAATACATCCTCGATCTTCACGGAATAAGCCAGTTCATTTTCCGCCAGTACATTACCGTTACGATCCAGGATCCGGCCTCTGGTGCTGGTAATATCTCTCGTCTTCTCAATCTGCAGAATAAAATCATTCAGGTACTCTTCTCCATTGATGATCTGCAGATTAAAACAGCGATAGACCAGTACTCCGGCAAAAAAGAAAAACATTATGGTAAGTACGGTCAGTCTGCTGGTCACAATATTTATAATGTGATCTCTTATTTCATGAAACAAATTTCTGTGCGCTCCTTTTTTCCTTTTCCTCCAGCTTCTGGTTCACTTTCAGAATCAGAGGATATAACACGATCGTTACAACAATGGTATAGAGTGCTTCCGGCAGGATCACTCTTGTAAAATAATACGGGAAATGAAAACGCCCTCTCAGAAGAAACATCAGAATATAGCACAACAGTCCATAGGAAATATCGCTCACCACAATGAGTGCCAACGGCAATTTAATATCCTCCGGATAAAAGATTCTGCAGAATTTCCCGTTTATAAATCCTATGTACATCATGATCATGGCATAGAAACCTAAAAAACTGCCAAAAAAGATATCGCATAACAGCCCGCTGAAAAAACCGATCAGAAGTCCTTCCTTTTCCCCTCTCATAAATCCGAAAGAAGAAGTCAGAATGATCATCAGATTTGGAATGATCCCTCCCAGCGCAAGGCTGTTAAATACACTGCATTGTAAAATGAAGCACAGGACAACAAACAGAGTCACAATCACTTTTCGCAGGATACTGCTATTATTTTCCATCCATGTTTCCTCCGCTTGGAATCTGTTGCTTTTTATCTGTGATCACCAGGACTTCACTCAGATGTTCAAAATCCACCACCGGAGTTAAATATCCCGACTTGGTCAGATTGTTGGTATCCTTATTGATCGTGCTGATATAACCGATCAGGATATTCGGAAGATATTTGTCACTGATATCGGAAGTGACTACCTTATCTCCCTCCACAACCGCATCCTGACTGTCCACCAGTTTGCTAAAGGAAATGACTCCCTGCGCCATAAGCTGCAGGTCTCCCGATACGATCAGGTTATCCCCGGTAGCCAGTGTCATGCCGCTGACGTTGGAATTATCGGAGATGATCGAAGTCACTCTGGACCAGTTCGGGCCCACAGAAGTAATGCGGCCTACCAGGCCTCCCCCCGCTATAACATTCATATCGTCCGCCAGTCCGTCATTGGATCCCTTATCAATAACAAAGGAAGAATACCAGTTGCCGGAATCTCTGCTGATGATCCGGGCTCCGATCTTATTATAATCTCCGTATTCCTCATCCAGCTCCAATAAGCCTCTTAATTCATTCAGTTCATATTTGTCCTGCTGCAGCAGGGTGTTTTCCTCCGTGAGCGATGCCACCTGCTCCTTCAGGGCACTGTTCTCCGCTAAAAGTGTGCGGATCTGCACCAGTTCATCTGAACGGTTTGATAGCCATTCTCCCGCCTTAGCGATGCCCTGTTCAAAGGGAACGATCACATATCCCACCACACGGTTAAACGGGCGGTTAAACACATTGGTCCCGAAGGTCACCAACATCATTACAGTACACAGGATAGTTAAAATAAAAAGGAGATATTTACTCGGTAAAGTAAACCTCTCCCCTTTTCTTTTTACGACTGGGCTCATTTACTCATCCCTTCAATTGCGTAAGCTACAGATTTATAGTTATCATCCTTGATGATCTTGGCAAGTCCCATTGCCACGCTGGTCAGAGGATTCTCTGCTACATTAACATGCAGTCCGGTGCCGGTTGCCAGTCTCTCAGCTAAATGGTTCACCTGGGATGCGCCGCCGGTCAGATAAATGCCGTGACGATAAATATCCGCTGCCAGTTCTGGCGGAGTTCTCTCCAAAATCACCTTTACATTATCGATAATCGTATTGAAATGCTCTTCCAGGGACTCATCCACCATTTTTGTGGGGATCTCACGTTCTACCGGAAGACCGGTCACAATATCTCTGCCGTATACGATGGCACCCTTGCCCTCTTCTTCCAGTTCTTTCAGGGCAATCTTTACATTTTCCGCTGTCTTGCCACCGATGATCAGTGAGAATTCTCTTCTGACCGCGGCACGGATGGCATCGTCAAATTTCATACCACCCACCTTGATCAGACGGCTTAATACGATACCACCCAAAGACAGAATGGAGATCTCCGTGGTCTCGTAACCGACATTTACCACCAGCACACCCTGGGAATTTTTCACATCGATATCCAGTCCCAGGCCGTCGGCTACCGCCTTTTCCACTACCATGATCTTTTTAGCTTTTACGTTTGCTCCCTTGACCAGATCGTAGAACGCCCTTTTTTCCACCTCAGTGACATCCGTCGGCACCGCAATGAAGAAATCGGAAGGCTTGGTATTGCCTTTTTGCAGATCTCCGATAAAATACTTCACCAAAGTCTCCATATTTTTAATATCCGCGATCACACCGTTGGAAAGCGGATAAGAAATATGAATATTACTGGGCGCTTTTTCATACATTTCAAATGCAGAGTTTCCGTAAGCAAATAAAGTATTTTTGTTCTCGATGGCAATCATATTCTTCTCGATCATAATGTTGTCATCATTGCGATTATAGATCTTTATATTGTTGGTACCGAGGTCGATACCGAATGCGTTGTTTGCCACTGTCGTTTTCCTTTCTTATATCATCTTAATAATTTTTGTTCTTTAAAGCTAGTATACCTGTTATCCCCGATAATAATGTGGTCTAACAGTGGAATATCCATCTGTTCTCCCGCTCCGGCCACGTTGTCGGTAAGTTCTCTGTCCGCTCTGCTGGGCGTCGGATCACCGCTGGGATGGTTATGCACAAGGATGATATTCACCGCTTTGTCTTTCAATGCTTCTAAAAATATCTCTCTGGGAGAGATCAGAGCCATGTTCACACAGCCGTCCGACAGCTTTTTCTCCCGGATCAACTGTCCCTTGGCATCCAGGCAGAGCAGATACACACATTCTGTATCCTTATGTCGCAGCTTCTCCATGAAATATTCCGCCACCATATCCGCACGGGTAAAACAGATCCCGGTGCTTGCTCTCGCCCGGCTCATACGATTGGATAATTCAGCGATGCATTTTAATTTCACTGCTTTCACTATGCCGATCCCACGGATCTGTGTCAATTCCTCCACGCTTACATCGTGCAGGCCCAAAAGTCCTTCCCTGGGATATTTTGCCAGTGCCAGGACCTTTTCTGCCAGCTCCACTGCGGAAGTATCTTTGGTTCCTGTCCGCAGGATGACTGCCAGAAGTTCCGCCTCCGTAAGGTTCTCCGGTCCGAATTGTTGGAATCGTTCATAGGGCAGCTGTGCGTTAGTGTTACTTTGTTGTGTCAATTTAACAGGCATAAGTCTCCTTCTGCCTTCTCCGACGTATGATATCTAACGGATAAAACGATATACCACAAACGAAATGATCACACCGATCACACTCGCTATGGTAATATTGAACTCCAGCCCGAACGTAAGAATGATAAAACCAAGATTCAGTTCTACCGGACTGCTGAGTCCGAAATTTTGTCCGTAATTCAGAAAGGTACCGTCAAAGTAAGTTCCTATAAATCTGCCGATCACAAATCCGATCAGCACCAGTACAACCAAAACCCAATTAATTCTCTTCAAACTACTTCCTCTTCTTTCTTTCGTGTACACTTTCCGGATCCGATAGGTGCTCCCCGCGAGCCTCCATCTTCCATACGTCTTTTAATACTATCACAAAAAGCTTCTTCTGTACACAAATTTAGTGGATTTTATTTTGCGCTTTTTCTACAGGATTCGTATTTTCTGGCATGTTCTACATTGCCTGCCTTAGCTGTTCTTCTGTCACGATTCCCTTCTGCAGCAACGCCTGCAGGGATTTCAAAATGCCGAACTTGGCATGCTGCCAGGTCAGTCCACCCTGAAAATATACGGCATAGGGTGGCTTAATGGGACCATCTGCGGACAGTTCAATGGAGGATCCGGATACGAATGCCCCTGCCGCCATGATGACCTGTGCATCATATCCCGGCATATCCCAGGGTTCCGGTGTCACATGGCTGTCTACCGGAGCCGCTGCCTGAATTCCCTGGCAGAAGCCGATGACGCCTTCCGGCTGTCCAAACGTTATCGCCTGGATAATATCATGTCTGCTCTCCGTACCGTTCGGTACTACCGCAAAACCTAATTTTTCATAGACATTAGCTGCAAAGATTGCTCCCTTTAATGCACCCGCCGTCACAGTAGGCGCCAGGAAAAATCCCTGATAAAAATCCTTCAGAATGCCAAGAGATGCTCCTACTTCCTTACCGAGTCCCGGGGATGTCAGACGGTATGCAGCATTTTCCACACACTCTTTTTTACCGGCAATATAACCGCCAATAGGTGCCAGTCCGCCGCCGGGGTTTTTAATGAGGGATCCCACGATCATGTCCGCACCCACATCGGAGGGTTCCATCTTCTCCACGAATTCTCCGTAGCAGTTATCCACCATACAGATCACATCCGGCTTGATGCCTTTGATAAAGGCGATCAGCTCGCCGATCCGCTGTACGGACAGGGTCGGTCTGGTCTGATATCCCTTGGATCTCTGAATGGTTACCAGATGGGTCTTCTCATTAATGTTTTCACGGATCTTATCATAGTCAAAGCTTCCGTCCGGCAGCAGGTCTACCTGACGATAGGTTACACCGTATTCTGCCAGAGACCCTTTAGACGGGCGGATGCCGATAACTTCTTCCAAAGTATCATAAGGCTTGCCTACGGGGGACAGCAGTTCGTCTCCGGGTCTTAAGTTGCTCATCAGAGCCAGTGCCAGTGCATGGGTACCACAGGTGATCTGGGGACGCACCAGAGCATCCTCTGTGTGGAACGTTGCCGCATAAACCGCCTCTAAGGTATCCCTTCCCAGGTCGTTATATCCGTAGCCGGTAGTACCCAGCAGGCAGGCTTCACTTACCTGATGCTGTTGCATGGCTTTTACCACCTTTAACTGATTATACTCCGCATTCCGGTCCACCTCGTCAAAACGCTCCCGCAGACTTTTCTCTATGACACATCCATAGTCATATACCGTCTTGCTGATCCCCATGGAAAGATACATTTCTTCATTACTGTTATTGCTGTTTTTCATAGATCCCTTTTTCTCCTAATTCCTTTATCATATATTCTAAAATTTTCTCTTCGTCATAGTCAAATTGCTGTTTATCCAGCCAGGTAACTGCGTTCTCCCTGCGGAACCAGGTCAGCTGTCTCTTGGCAAAATGCCTGGTGTCCCGCTTCAGAGTATACACCGCTTCCTCCAGGCTGCATTCTCCGTCCAGGTACTCCAGGATCTCTTTATAGCCCAGCCCCTGCATGGATACCATTCCTCTGTGACAGCCCATTTTTTTCAGGCTTCTGACTTCCTCCACCAGTCCTTCCGACAGCATTTCATCGATACGGGTTTCGATCCGCGCATACAGATTTTCTCTGTCATCCGTCAGGACAAAATAGCTGAAATTGTATGGGCTCGTGCGCTCTTTTTCCCTTTCATTATGCGCAGAGATGGGTTCTCCGGTCAGTTCATAATATTCCAGTGCACGGATGGTTCTCTTGATATTGTTTGTATGAATGTTCTCTGCTGAAACCGGATCAATTTTTCTGAGCATGTCATGTAGTACTTCCGGTCCCTTTTCTTTCGCAAGCTGTTCCATTTTTTCCCGGTATTCGGTGTTCTCTTCGTTCTCCGTAAAATCAATACCCCGAAGCACCGCCTGAATATAGAACCCGGTGCCTCCCACCAGGATTGGGATATGCCCTCTGTCATAGATCTGTTCCATGCATTCCAGACACCGTTTCTGAAATACCACCACATTAAATTCTTCCCACGGCTCCAGAATGTCGATCAGATGATGGGGCACTCCCTGCATTTCCTCAGGGCGGATCTTGGCGGATCCGATATCCATATGTTTATATACCTGCATGGAATCGGCTGACAGGATCTCCCCACCTATAGCTTTCGCCAGGGCAATGGACAGTTTCGTCTTACCAACTGCGGTGGGACCGGTCAGTACGACTAACGGTCTTTTTATAGATTGTGTTACCGACATAATTTTTCTTCCTTACACATTATCCATTATTCTGGGTGCAGTTTGCAGCATCGATAGCAATGACTAACATCAGCCCTTCCAGTTCGTCCTTAGGATCAGCAAAGTTAATCGTGTAGGTATCTCCCCAATGGAACAGTTCCTTGGAGATATGAATGATACTGCTGCATCCGTTGTATACATCATAATCCCATCCCAGAAAATCTCCTTCCACGCGCCAGCCGTTATAATCAATCTCGTATCTGGGTTTGAAAAAAGAAAACTGTTTGCGGATCTCGCCTTTCACCTGCCCGCCGATTTCGATTTCAAATGCCGGAAGCAGGGTAAACAGCCGCTGCCTGATCACACCCAGTTCACGATCATTTCTGTCATATATGTGTAACTGGTGTCCCAGGGAGAAAAATTCCGCCTTTACAAAGTATTTTGCATTTTCGTTCTCATCATAGACATCATAAGAATCTGTCCAGGAAAATACTCGTTGTTTGATCAGTAAACGCATTATACGATCCTCTTAAATTTCTTCTCCAGGTCAGTCTCCGTCATAGTAATGATGGTGGGTCTGCCGTGGGGACAATTATAGGGGTTATCCAGTGTCAGAAGTTCATCGATCAGCTGTTCCGCCTCCTGAAGGCTTAATCGGTTGTTACCTTTAACAGCTGCCTTACAGGACATGGATGCGATCTTCTCCTCGATGACCTGGAAGCTGCCGCGGTTGCCGGTCTCCTGGGACAGTTCATCAAGCACCGCTAAAAACAGTTCTCTCTCACTGCATCCATAGAGATCTACCGGGACACTGCGCAGGGCATATTCGTTGCCGCCAAAGGCTTCGATCTCGAATCCGAGCTGTGTAAAAGCATCCTCATAAGTATGAAGAATACTTTCCTCCTGCCCCGTCAGGCTGACAATGATGGGAGGCATCAGGCGCTGGGAAACCACGCTCTTTTCGTGGAACTGTTTTATCAGGCGCTCGTATTTCACCTTCTCATGGGCGGCATGCTGGTCAATGATGAACAGCTTATCCTCGAACTGGATCAGCCAGTAGGTATCGAAGACCTGTCCGATGATACGGTAGCGGCTGCGGTTCTGCACAGATAAAAGTTTCTCTTCAAACAGATTCATCTGCTGTACAGCCTTCACCATCACCTCAGCGGTCTCCGGGCAGATAACAGGCTCTGATGAAGTCTCATCCCTTGGCTCCAGCGGTGCAGCCTCTACGAAAAAATCGTCCTCTTTCGATTCCGGTGTTGCCACAGGTGCAATAGATTGTACCTCTGTCTGCTCACTTACCGGTTCCGGTTTGCGGAGACTCGTCTGTATACCTGCATGTGTCTCCTGCCATATCGGCTTTTTTATAAATTCCCTCCGGTCTTTCGGTACCGCCTCATATTTGGCAGCCTCCATGACGCGGTAGCTTTCTTCTCTTTTTTTCTCGAACACCTCCGGCGTGTGTTCCTTCCAGGAAGCTTTTCTGTCTTCCTGCTCCTTTTTCTGAATGGATTTTTCATCCTCTAAGGAAGCATCCGGGATCATTTCCCGGGTTCGCAGGGTTATTGCTATCTTCTCGCTCAGCATTCTGGCAAATGCCATGCCGTCAGAGAACCGCACATCCATTTTGGAGGGATGTACGTTCACATCCACGGTCTCCGTATCCATCGTAATATGCAGCACGCATAACGGGAATTTATGCTGCATCAGATACTGCTTATAACCTTCTTCAATGGCTTTGGCGATCACACCGCTGCGGATAAAACGACCGTTGATAAAATAGATCTCAAAATTGCGGTTGGAACGCACCAGTACCGGTTTGCCCAGATACCCCTCTACCTTAATGCCGTTTTCTTCCATCTGGATCGGTACCAGCTCCGCGGCGATCTCTCTGCCGTAGATCCGGTAGATGACTTCCCGCAGGTCACCGTTTCCGGAGGTATGGAATCTGGTCTGATTCCCCAGTACGAATTTGAAAGAGATATCCGGTCTGGACAGTGCCAGATGTTCCATCAGATCCGTGATATAACTACCCTCCGTGGCAGGCTGTTTTAAAAATTTCCGGCGTACCGGCGTGTTGAAGAACAGATTCCTCATGAGGAATGTGGTACCGTCCGGCGCACCGATCTCATCGATGGACTGTTCCTTTGCCCCCTCTAACACCATGCGGGTTCCGGTGAGGTTCTCTTTTCTCTTGGTGATGATCTCCACACGGGATACCGCAGCGATACTGGACAGAGCCTCACCGCGGAAGCCAAGGCTTGCAATATGGTTCAAGTCATCCGCATCTTCGATTTTGCTCGTGGCATGACGCAGAAACGCCGTGGGAAGCTGCTCCCGTTCAATGCCGCAGCCGTTATCCGTCACACGGATGAACTCAATACCACCTTCTTTTGCCTCTACCGTAATCGCCGTGGAACCGGCATCTATGGCATTTTCCACCAGCTCCTTCACCACGCTGGCAGGTCGTTCTACCACCTCACCGGCAGCGATCCTGTCGATCGTCCGGGAGTCCAGTACATGTATTCCCATATATCTACCTATGCCTTTCCCTTATATCTAACCGTTCCAACGGTTCTTCAGCTTATTCTGTAACCGGTACAGAGTGTTCAGTGCATCTAATGGGGTCAGCGTCGTCACCTCGATCTCCATCAGTTCCTTCAGAATATCCTCATCCGTCACAGTGTCGAACAGAGACATCTGTGCCAGATCCACCTCATCGTATTTGGGCTGTTTTTTTGCCTTACCATCGTTTTTATTATCGATAGCAATGCTCTGCACCTTTTCCGTAATATCATTGTCCGACAATTGTTCCACGATCTCCTTGGCACGGTCGATGACCATGTCCGGCACACCTGCCAGCTTCGCTACCTGGATGCCGTAGCTCTTGTCCGCACCTCCTTTTACGATCTTACGCAAGAACACGATATCGTCGCCACATTCTTTCACAGCAATGCAATAGTTGTTCACATTGTTCATTTTGCCTTCCAGCTCGGTCAGCTCATGGTAATGGGTAGCGAACAGTGTCTTGGCTCCTAAAAGCTTGCGGTTGCTGATATGTTCGATCACTGCCCAGGCAATGCTCAGGCCATCAAAGGTGGACGTG
>ERZ780028.685-NODE-685-length-11629-cov-4.490928_pt1 | contig 11629 bp, 6 predicted proteins | sample MGYA00511859_ERZ780028 | MGnify/ENA primary metagenome ERZ780028 (study PRJEB29588, sample SAMEA2152254) | human gut metagenome | biome: human gut; feature: human-associated habitat; material: faeces | place: Denmark | collected 2008/2010 ...
CGCTACGCTCAGACAGATCGCCCCTTACCTGCGCCTGACAATATCTCCGCCTGACGCACCTACGCCTATGCCCGAAGGCTGCGCGGTAAAGCGCTGCGCGATATAGGACTATGCATCACAGATGCTATGTAATACAACCACGTAATATTTCCCCCATTTACGCCGCATGGTTTCCCGGCCTCACTGTAGGGGTGTTAAGCGTAGAAAGTGTTTTCGGCGTTAAAAAGGGCAGGCTGTTTGAGCGAAGCGAGTTCCTGCCCTTTAGCTGAAAATACTTTCGGAGTAGCCCCGGAAGTGCAGCCTCGATCTTTTCTTTGGTATCTTTCTTTTGCATCAAGGCAAAAGAAAGTACAATTGGTTATTTTTTCTTTTTCTTTCGCCTCCCTCCAAAGAATAAATATATAAACTTGCACGACATCACATTTAGCTCTATATTTGCGCAGTTTTAATTAAAGTGTGCAAATTTAACAGATGGAACAGGAACAACACTTCATTGATTACATTGAACAAAGCATCATTCGGAACTGGAACTTAAACGCCTTGACTGACTATAAGGGTGCTACTCTCCAATATAAAGACGTGGCTCGCAAGATTGCAAAATTCCATATTGTACTGGAAAGTGCCGGTATCCAGCCGGGTGATAAGATTGCCGTCTGCGGTCGTAACAGTGCACACTGGGCAGTTACTTTCCTGGCAACCATCACTTATGGAGCTGTTATTGTGCCTATCCTTCATGAATTTAAAGCGGATAATATACACAATATCGTCAATCACTCTGAAGCCAGACTGCTTTTTGTGGGAGATCAGGTGTGGGAAAACCTGAATGAAGACGCCATGCCGCAATTGCTGGGTGTTATTCTGATGACTGAATTCACCCCTGTAGTCTGTCGCGACAAACGATTGATGGAAGCTTTCGAGCACCGCAATACTCTCTACGGACAGCGCTATCCTAAAAACTTCCGTCCCGAACACATCTGCTATCGGAAGGATGAACCGGAAGAACTTGCCATCATTAACTATACTTCCGGTACTACCGGATATTCCAAAGGTGTTATGCTCCCCTATCGCAGCCTTTGGTCCAACGTGAATTACTGCCATGAGATGCTTCCGGTGAAACCGGGCGATAACATAGTTTCTATGCTTCCTATGGGACATGTATTCGGAATGACTTACGATTTCCTTTACGGTTTTTCAGCCGGGGCACACATCTACTTCCTCACTCGCATGCCGACTCCTAAAATTATCGCACAGTCTTTCGCTGAAATCAGGCCACGTGTCATCTCATGCGTGCCTCTGATTGTAGAAAAGATTATCAAGAAGAATATCCTGCCCCGTGTAGATAATAAAATTGGTAAGTTACTGCTCCATGTTCCTATCATCAATGACAAGATCAGAGCTCTTGCCCGCAAAGAAGCAATGGAGATATTCGGCGGTAACTTCGATGAAATTATCATCGGTGGAGCCCCGTTCAATGCAGAAGTCGAGCGTTTCCTCAAACAGATAGGCTTCCCCTACACCATCGCTTATGGTATGACGGAATGTGGTCCGATCATCTGTTCCAGCCGCTGGGAAACCCTGAAGCTGGCATCATGCGGTAAGGCAACCACACGCATGGAAGTGAAGATAGATTCGTCTGATCCGGAAAAGGTGGCAGGAGAAATCATTTGTCGGGGTACCAACCTGATGCTGGGATATTATAAAAACCAGGAAGCAACTTCACAAATCATTGACGTAAATGGCTGGCTGCATACAGGCGATTTAGGCACAATGGATGCGGAAGGTTATGTAACTGTGCGCGGGCGCAGCAAGAATATGTTGCTCACTTCCAGCGGACAAAACATCTATCCGGAAGAGATTGAAAGCAAACTGAATAATATGCCTTACGTTTCCGAGTCACTCATTGTGTTGCAAAAAGAAAAACTGGTAGCACTGATTTATCCGGACTTTGATGATGCATTTGCCAATGGACTGCAACAAACGGATGTAGAGCGTATGATGGAAGCTAACCGTAACGAACTCAACCAGCAGTTACCGGCTTATTGCCAGATATCAAAGGTAAAGATACACTTTGAGGAGTTTGAAAAGACAGCAAAAAAATCTATTAAACGGTTTATGTATCAGGAGGCTAAAGGTTAACAAAGATGTAAGATTAAGTCTATATTTTTAATTAATGTTATAGAACATACTTTTTTATTTGGATAATTTGCAGTTATCCCGAAAGTACGTATCTTTGCATTGTGTTTTTCATAGTATTAGATTTAAGGTTAACAAAGGTTGGAGTACAGCGGTACTCCTTTTTTTATGTTCGTACTTTCCGGAATATTTATATCAGAAGCGGAAGTTGCCACAAAGTATCATCTTCTCCTTTCACTATCTGCACAAAGAAAAAACAAATAGGAAGAAACAAGAAATGCGTGTTTTCATAATCAATATGGAATTATAGTTTTCTATGCAAAAATAAGTAAAATCCTCAATAATCTGGCAATCAATTGTTATCTTTACTTCCAAACCAAAACTCTGTTATCATGGATATACATACTTTTATGACTAATTATCGGGAAGCATTTGGTGAACGTGCTGAACTTCCCATCGCCTTCTGGTACTCTGACAAACAGGAAAACGAAACAGAAAAAATCAGCGGTTGCTTCTTCAAGGGCCTGCAACAGGTAAGGGAAGGTAAAACCATCAGCCTGAACAGCGACGTCATAGGATGTGGCGGCGGAAAATTCTACACCGGTTTCACGGAAATGCCTATACACGTACCTAACTTCGTATCCCTGAAAGAGAAGTACAAAAAGACTCCTGAAATGGTAACAGATTTCATAAAACAAATCCAGGTACCACGTACAGAAAAAGCCTATCTGCATTTTGCCCGGATAGATAAACTTGCTTCTTTCGATCATGTAGAGGGTTTGCTGTTCCTTGCTACGCCTGATATCCTGTCAGGACTTACCACATGGGCCTTTTATGATACGAATGCATTCGATACCGTAGCTGCTCCTTTCGGTTCCGGTTGCAGTTCCGTTGTAACCCTCACTGTTCTCGAAAACCAAAAAGATGGTAGGCGCTGTTTCCTCGGCTTCTTCGATCCGTCCGTGCGTCCCCACTTTGAAGCCAATCTGTTGAGTTTCACTATTCCCATGTCCCGCTTCAAAGAAATGTATCACACCATGCGCGAAAGTTGCCTGTTCGATACACACGCCTGGGGAAAGATAAAAGAGCGTATCAATGAATAAAACCTTGAAAAAAAGTAAAGAAACAACGCCTATCTTTTAATTAGTGTTATAAAAACACTTATATTGGCCTAATCATTTGGAAATACGCAGAATGTCCGTATCTTTGCACTGTGTTTTTCATAGTATTAGATTTAAGGTTAACAAAGGTTGGAGTACAGCGGTACTCCTTTTTTTTTTCCATACGTTTGGAATATCCTCGTAAAAGGCTTTTCTTTGCCAAGAAATACTGCCTCTATCCTACCTATTGAACAATTGGGATTCAGGAAAGAAGCTAATAATAAAAAATCGTAATGATAACCATATCCCCAAAAAGTATTGCTCTGCAATTCAACGAATGCATTACAAATGCCGATCTGAAAGGATTGGCAAATCTAATGACAGAAGATCATGTATTTTGTGATACTGCAAATAATCGAATTAAAGGAAAGGATAACAATATAGTTCAGGCATGGGAGCCGTTTTTCAATTTTTATCCTGGATACCGGAATATATTTGAAAATATTGTAGCAAGAGGTTCTACCGTGATTATGCAAGGCTACTCGATTTGTTCTGATGAGATACTTAATAATATTTGTGCCATCTGGGTTGCAAAAATTATAGATAATAAGGTTGGTTCATGGCATATATATCCTGATACAAAAGAAAATAGAGAAATATTTGACTTGTAATCTTTTATATCTAAACACAAAGTTTTATTCCTCAACCGATGGTGTCAAACCAATGAAAATCTAAAATAAGAATAATAGAGGTGGTGTCAAAAGTCTGATTATTGTTCTTGTCATGCTTCGGCTACGCTCAGCATGACAGAACAAAATGATAGCTAAATTTACTTTTGGCACCACCTCTAATCATTTATCAGATATTACCGGACAGTTTTTTCAATCCTTTCAATTCCGCCTTATCTTTCACCTCCATAATGCTGATAGCGTAACCACCACCCGGAGCCGCTTTCAATTTCAGTACGGTTTTAGGAGAAACAATCCCTTTACGGATTACGTAAGCCTGCGGATTCGTTTTATAATCAGCATCCTTTGCGTCCGCATAAACAGTAGCTATATACTGTTTATCAGCATCCAGAAAATCCAGTTTCAGAGTAGAAGCATGTCCCTGCTCACTGCTGGTACAACCTATAAACCAATCATTCGTACCTTTCGCCTTGCGGGCAGCCGTGATATAGCGTCCCGGTTCTGCTTCCAGGTATCGGCTGTCATCCCAGTCCAGAGCCACATCTTTAATGAACTGGAAAGCATCCATAAAGCATTCATAGTTCTCAGGCAGATCGGCTGCCATTTGCAGAGGGCTGTACATCGTGACGTAGAGTGCCAACTGACGCGCCAATGTAGAGTTTACATGAGCGTGACTATTCGGATTCAGTTTATTCATATCCATTTCAAAGACACCCGGCGTATAATCCATCGGTCCACCTTGCAGACGGGTGAAAGGAAGAATGGTCGTGTGGAAAGGCTTGCTGCCTCCGAAAGCTTCATATTCCGTGCCACGGGCAGATTCATTTCCTATCAGGTTCGGATACGTACGGCACAAACCAGTAGGCCGTACAGCCTCGTGGGCATTCACCATAATTTTATGCTTGGCAGCTTCGGTCACGGCATACAGGTAATGGTTGTTCATCCACTGCCCATAATGATATTCACCGCGCGGAATGATATTGCCCACATAACCGCTTTTCACGGAATTGTAACCGTATTGGTTCATCAAGTCATAGGCGGCCTCCATGTGGCGTTCGTAGTTGCGTGCGGAAGCTGATGTCTCATGATGCATCATCAGTTTGACACCTTTGGAGTGGGCATACTCATTCAGATATTTGATGTCAAAATCAGGATATGGAGTGAGAAAGTCGAAAACATAATCCTTACTGTTGCCGAACCAGTCTTCCCAACCGGTATTCCAGCCTTCTACCAATACCTGGTCGAAACCATGCTCCGCAGCAAAATCAATGTACTTCTTTACATTCTCCGTATTGGCGGGATGAATACCATTCGGTTTCACTTTCGTATAATCCGTTTCATCCAGTTTTACAGAAGGGAGATCAAATGTATAAGCCCACGGCTTGCCTGCCGCAATCATTTCCCACCATACGCCTACATACTTCACAGGCTTAATCCAGGAAGTATCCTCATACTTGCAGGGATCATTCAGATTCAGTATCAGATTGGAAGCCAGCATTTCACGGGCATCATCACTGACTATCACCGTACGCCACGGAGTGTGACAAGGTGACTGCATATACCCTTTATCACCCTGTGCATCCGGTGTCAGCCAGGATTCAAAGACAAGGTTCCTATCATCCAGATTCAGGTGCATACACGAATAATCCACCAAAGCGGCTTCATGGAGATTCAGATAGATTCCGTCAGCCGTTTTCATCTGGAGGGAAGTCTGTACACCTGTCGGTGAAAACTGGTTTTGTGACGCATTATCAGTAATGGCTCCCTGCATCAAACCGCGAATTTCCGAAAGTTTGGATTCCGTATAATCATATTCCTGAGTATCGTAATCACCGGGAATCCACCAGGCGGTATGATCGCCCGCCATAGCAAACTGGGTATGTTCGTCCTTTATCACAAAGTAAACCAGGTTCTTCTGTTGTGGAAACTCATAACGGAATCCTACGCCATCATCATATACACGAAAACGAAGGTTCATATAACGATCTGTAGCGGGCTGTTTCAATTCAACCAGCAATTCGTTGTAGTGATTACGAATATCTTTCGTCTCTCCCCACACCGGTTGCCAGGTTTCGTCGAAGGTAGAGGTAGAAGCTTTCAGGACTTCAAAACCATCCAACAGATTATTGGCATTCTTCAATTCCAGTCCCAAGGTGCTGGGCTTAATCACGAATTTCCCTTTATACTCCACCTGATAGGTTGGAGTGCCATTCTTTGATAATTCGAAATCCAGCTTCACCTGGCCCGAAGGAGACGACACTCCTTCCGCTTTCCCCGCTAAGGCAAAAAGAAGACAAATTGCACTAAGCATTAACTTTCTCATAACTATACTTTTTATGGTTGGTATTAATAAATAAATTCAATCGTGTGTTTCACCCCGTCATCCGGCAATCTCAACATACAAAGATTCTGTTTCTTATCCGGACACCATGCGGTAACCTTGAACTCCGTTTCCATCCCTTCATTCAGTTTTTCCGCTTTCATCTTCCTTACTTTCTGTCCGTCAATAAGCGCTTCCTTCGGCATCTGCCCGGTATAAATGCAAAACATTAGGTTGCGTTCTCCCGGAAGGGCATACTTTTCTCCCATCTTTTCCCCGACTTCAAATACATATCCCTTTTCCGTTGTCCGGCAAGATACAGGAGTACGCATAAATTCTCCACGCTGATACCCCAGATCAGTTCCTGCATCTTCATACAGGGAGAAAGACGTTTCACCGCCCACCGCAGCCGGAAATACCTCAAATGTAATCGGATAAACCGCTTTTTCATCCGTATAATTCATCACAGGCATCTGAGGGATGATACTTCCTTTCCGCACAAACATAGGAATGGTATTCAGGGGAGCATTTGCCGTAGTCCACTGTTCACCGCTATATTCCGTGCGCTTGTCATTATAATCTATCCAGATACCTTCGGGCAGATAAACATTCTTATTAGTTGCCCCCTTCTTCACCACCGGAGCCACCAGCAGTTCGCTACCAAACATGAATTGTGCATCCGTAGAGACCGTTTCCAAATCCGCCGGATATTCCATAAACATAGGGCGCATAATCGGCAAACCCGTTTCATACGCTTCGCGGGCATAAGTATAAATATAAGGCAGCAAGCGATATTTCATTTCTATGGCAGCTTTAACGTTCTTCTCCGCTTCCTCCCCAAAGAGCCACGGTTCTACCGCCACATCTCCTTCATGGTGAATACGGCTCAGAGGATTGAACGCTCCCAACTGTACCCAACGGGTATAAAGTTCCGCCATAGCGGGATAATTTTCAATGTCCCCGCAATAACCGGAAATGTCACATGCCACGAAAGGAATTACTCCCAGTCCGGCAGATAAAAGTACCGGGATCTGATTAGCCATCTGTCCCCAGCCTTGCAGCACATCATCTCCATTGCCGCAATCTCCGGTCCAGCCGAAGGTGTAACGCTGTAATCCTGCATAGGCGGCGCGTGTCATCTGGAAGACACGAAGATCCGGATTCCGTTTCTCAAACTGTTCCTTTACCACCTTGTCCCAAGTCAGACCATACACGTTATGAATTTCATCGTGCATACCCAGATGGTGTTTCATTACAAGACGTTCCGTTTGTTCCTCATTGCTCCAGGCAGGTTCACCCATATCCGTCCAGAAGCCGGCAATGCCGTCATCTATCGGTTTCTGCTGATAGGCTCCCCACCAGTCCGCCACTTCGGGAATGGTAAAGTCCACCACACCACAGTTGCCACCCCACGGCCAAGGCATATCATAGCTTCTACCCGTGGTGGAGTCTTTCACCAGATAGCCGAGGCGGTCCGCTTCTTCCCATTGCTTTTTATTGGCCTGGGAGATGACAGGGTCTTGCGAAACAATCACCTTGAAGCCCATCCTTTTCAGGTCGGCAAGCATCTTCTTCGGATTCTGATAGTTTTCTTTCCGCCAGTTGAAATCCTGTAGGTATTGTGTCCAACCGATATCCTGATAGATGATGTCACAAGGAATGCCACGCTTGCGATATCCTTCGGCTATTTCATAAGAGAGCTTCTCGGTAGTCAGCAGACCACGGCATTGTGCAAAGCCCAGTGCCCACTTCGGAGGCATGATGGGTTGTCCGGTCAATGCGACATACTGCTTCATGATTTCCTTATAATCCTTACCAAAGATAAAATAGTAAATCATCTCCCCACCGGGAGCTTCAAAGCTGTAATAATCACGGCTTTCAGTACCGAATTTAAATTCTGTCTTATACGTGTTATCCAGAAATATACCATAGCGATAGCTGCTCATAAAGAAAGGGATACTCTTGTACAGGGGATCCTCCACAATGCTGTAACAAGGTTTATCACTGTTCCACATCTTATAAGATTCGCCTCGGCGGTCCAGCTTGCCAGTCTTTTCACCCAAACCGAAAAAATGCTCATCCCGACGTAGAGTCTTATACTCCACTTTACGCTCTCCGTCGCTGATATGTCCCTTGTCGGCATAGTCACTGAATAAAAGCTTCTGATACTTGTCGAATATCTGCAAGCTGAACGGAGCCTTGTTGACGCGGATACGCAGTTTAGGCGTAAATATCTCATAGCAGGCATTCTGTTCGTCCACCCGAACAGTGCCTACATCTTCCAATTTTTCATTAATCACCGCAAAGGAAGGATTTCCCCGCTGCAACTTACCGTCCGGCGAAAACCAGACGCGCACAACGGAGGAACTGCAAAGTTGCAACTGCACAGCCGAATTATCGTCTATATGAAACGTAACATCTCTCCCTTCCTGCGAATAAGAAGTACAGTTTCCCGTTACATTTCCGCCATATAAATGCAGAGACAGGCAACACAGCATTAAAAATAAATATATATATTTTCTCATGGTTCTATATCTTTTATAATCTGTTCTTTCTGTAGCGATTATGAACTGAAAAAACAGGGTAGTGGTGTATATTGTTTACAAATTATGTATATTCCCAAAATAGTCGTATACTGAACCTAATTCAGTCGTATACTTAATAGGGTTCAGTCGTATACTGAATAGGGCGTGGTTTAGTGGTATTGATAATCAGAAAGTTACAAAAGCCACATTGCCGTTAATAAATTCTAACAAATCTCTGCGATATATAACGCAGCTACTTTATCGCCCTATCACTTTACCCCCTTACCACTCTTTTCTTTCCAATTTATTTTGAATCAACCCCAATAACCGTTTATTCTATTATAATCATGCTCCAGTATTTCAGTGAAGGAAGCGTAAAGGTTATCGTTCCGTCTTTCTGTTCAAAAGCTAATTCCTGCGAAGCTCCGGCATGTGCGTCTGGAGTAGCCACCCACACTTTGCTCACTTTCCCCGCAACATTCAACTTCAAGGGCACTTTAGTCACCAACCGTGGTTCGGGCATTGTCCCGTTCAGGTCTCTCCAACTTAAACTGTTTGCACTAAGGAAGTTCAGCAGATGAACCACCTGTTTACCGTTCACCCTTCTGGCGAAAGAAGTAATGGCTGATTTCTGTGGTGGCCAAGTGTTCAGATTCAGATTCTTGCTCGCATCCGTACATACCAAAGTTACCTCGTCTTCCTTCCCGCCATCGCGAAGAAGATTCTGATAAGCAGTCATAAAGTCATAATAGCGCACAACAGCCGTCTTCAAGGCATCACTCATCTGCAAACGGGTATTCGGGAAGTATTCGCTGCACAACATGTGGTCGCCTCCCAATTCTAGGTGCGAACCGCCCAGAGCAAACATCACCGCATCCGTCAGCAAGATTCCCGGCATATTGAATTCACCGGAACTCTTCTCATAATTCATATAAGCCGCAAACACCGTCTTCAGTGCCTGATTTCCGTACTGATGGTTCGCTTTCAGGATCGTATATAAGTCCGTGAAATCAGCTTCATCCCCCCAAACTTCATTATACAGGAAGTCGACTTTGCCCGTACCTGCAATCTGGGATGCCCCGTAGCTACTTACTGCATTCATCACCAGTCGTTTATCAGGATGTTTCCCCTTCATGGCTTCAATAAACGAAACATAAGTCTTAGGCAGATTCACCTTATTCCCCTTGTAATCATAGCGGTCGCCACGGTTGCCCAACTGGTCTATCTGATAGCCATCAAAGTCAAGATTGGCATAGACATCATCGTTGCGCTGGGCAATATATGCCTGCCACTCGGCATTACCCGGATCGAGCAAATAGATATTGCTTTTCCAACTGTCGGGCAACGTATGGGCATCCTTATCCGTATGTCCTGTGCCTTTAAAGATGTACCATTCTTCTTTCACACCGTCACCCGCTGCATCATCGAGCGCACCGAAGCAAAGATTATAGAACATCGCCTTCATTCCATACGAGTGCTGGACGCGGATATAATCCTTTACCGACTGTGTATAGATATCCCGGTTGGCAATATCCTTATATACTGCATCGAGATGTTCGCGCGTACCGCCCAACGGCCAGTGGTGCTTGTTGTGCCAATCCTGAAACTGCACACCATTGATATGGCAACGGTTCAGAAAAGCCATTTCCTCCTGAATTTTACTTTCCGTTTTAGAAGCGTCGAAAGTGGCGACAAAGCCATAACGCGGGAAGCGTGTCCAGTCGCTGGATACATCGACGGCAATAGTACCGAGAATAACTTCCGTACCGTCTTCTTTAGTGCGATAAACGTCCGCCAGATATCCGGTGAAATCCGTTGCAGGGGCAGTCCACGTCCAAGAACTGCCTGCAGCTGCCTGTTCGGAGATTACCTGGTTCAAAGTGCGGTAACGTACCTTTGCTCCCGCAGGCAGGACATCGGCTGTGAAGGAAACGGTTTCACCCGGTCGGTAGCAAGCCTTGTCAGTGGTCAGGTTCACAGTCAAATCGGAGGTAACAGGAGTGACATCAGTCACTCCTCCTGTTTCTCCTCCACCACCGTTACCACCCACACCCACCCCCCCCCCCCCCCCCCCCCCCCCCTCCCCCCCGCCGGTTTCATCATTGTCTTTGCTGCACGAAGCCAAAAAGAACGTGGCAGCCATTGCATAAACTATATATTTCATCGTTTCACTGTTTCACTATCGAAATCGTCTCTTCCAGTTGATTCAGGGTAATCTTATAAGAACCTGCCGTCGTGATCTTCCATTTCTGGTCGATGCCTCCAATCATTACATCCGGATATTGAGCTTTGAAAGCATCACTGGCCTTATCCAGGAACAGCATTGGTTCCGTCTCGCCCGAAGGCTGCCGGTCGGCTACGGTCGGCATAAACCAGGCACCGTTCCAGTCCTCTTTCTTATCACAGGTCAGCTTCAACTCACCCACATTCAGTACACCTTGCCAGGTAAATACATACGGACTATCTGTGGCCTGCATCGGTGTGGCATCTCCAATGCTCCATCCCGCAGGCGTAGCATCCCCTACCATATAAATCATCTCATACGGAGTAAATTCGCTCATCATCATGCGTTCCTTACCACTACGGATATCCATGCAAATCTTGTAGGCCTTGCCGCATTCCCCGTCTTTCAGCACCCATTTATTGTCCGGGTCGAACCCTTTCACAAACACCACTTCTGTATCGGTATAAGCAGCATCGGCATTCTTGGCCTTATACATGTTCTCCCAACTTCCATCGGAGGTTCCGAACTTGAATTCCCCTCCTTTGCCCACTTCAAAGAACTTGCCGAAGCGGAACAAGTATGGGTCGAGCACATCTTGTTTCATCTTCACGAATCCCCAATCCGTAGCGTTACCCACA
>ERZ780028.697-NODE-697-length-11539-cov-2.491379_pt1 | contig 11539 bp, 9 predicted proteins | sample MGYA00511859_ERZ780028 | MGnify/ENA primary metagenome ERZ780028 (study PRJEB29588, sample SAMEA2152254) | human gut metagenome | biome: human gut; feature: human-associated habitat; material: faeces | place: Denmark | collected 2008/2010 ...
AGGTACTTTTGTAATGTATCTATCATCAGCACAAATAAAAGGAAAAATAAAAAGAGTCATAATTGTTGCGTACAGCAAACCGCCGATACATACAATAGCGATAGGCTGCATAATCTCTGAACCTGTGCCTATACCGAGTGCCATTGTTGAAAGTCCGAGAACGGTTGTGATTGCCGTAATAAGGATAGGCCTCATTCTTGTTTTGCCTGCCTCTACAATTGCCTCTCGTCTTTCTTTGCCCTCAAGTCTTAGGTTGTTGATGTAGTCAACAAGTACGATACCGTTGTTTACGATAATACCGCAGAGCATTACAAAACCGAGCAATGCCACAACGCTGACATCAAAACCTGTAATAAGCAATCCGAGGAATCCTCCCGTAAATGCAAGAGGAATTGTAAACATAATGATAAACGGTGACTTAAGACTCTGGAATTGAGCAACCATAATAAGGTAAATAAGAATTACGCCTAAAAGCATCATAAGCAGCATTTGATTTACAGCCTCCATTGTGCTCTCGTTTGAACCCGAGTATTCAATACTGCAGCCGTCAGGAAGTTTATAATCATCAAATAAAGCTTTTGCCTTGTTTGAAACATCGGTGTTTGTATAACCGTCTTTTAAAGTACCGCTGACTTTAATATAACGCTTTTGGTCACTTCTTGTTATTGAATTCATTGATTCGGAATCTGAAATCTCGGCAACTTCGGAGAGTTTTGTGGTCTTTTCGTTGCCTTCTTTGTCTGTATAAGTGAGTTTAATATCCTTGATATTGTTCTTTGTAACATCACTGTTTTCGTCTTTGATTACAACCACATCAAGGTCTTTGCCACTGTTTGTAAGGGTAGAAGATGTGGTTTCCGAGGTGATTGCGGCGGCAATCTGCTGATATACCTGTGCAACCGTAAGTGACTTTTTGGCAGCCTTTGTTTTATCGACAGTTACCTTGATTTCGCCCGAAGTAGCGCCGATACCGTTATCGGTTTCGTCAATACCGTCAACCGCAGCAAGTTTTTCTGCCATATCTTTTGCGGTATTCTGCAAAGTTTTGAGGTCGTCACCGTAAAGTTTGATTGACACACCATCATCACCGAGCATAGCTGACATTGAGCTTGAAGAAGAGCTGCCGCTTACAACCACATCTCCGTCAATACTTTGAAGTTCTGCTTCAATTTCTTTGCTGATACTTTCGCTGTTCTTTACTTTGTCGTCTTTGAATACTGCATATGCCATAACAGAACCTTTGTCTGCATCGGAAGAAGATACAGAGCCTGTAAGACCCATAAGGCTTGTTGTTGAACCTGTCATAACGCCGACCGTTTCAAAGTCATCGTATTTTGAAAGCGTGTCAAGCAGGCTTTGTGCGGCATCAATGGTATCATCCATAGTAGCCGAGTCGTCAAGGCTGACTGTTACGGAAAGCTCCGTGCTTGCCATATTTGGCATAAAACTGAAGCCTCTTGCCACAGCACCGAACATACTGCCAAAGAGAAGTACAACTGCAGCGATAAGTGCGATTGCTCTGTGCTTTAATACAAAACGAATAGATTTTTCGTAGCCGCCGAGCATTTTATCAAAAATTCCGTGCTTAACAGGTTTAACCTTTCTTAGCATACGCTGACCCATAGCAGGCACAAGCGTAAGGGCAACAATAAGGCTTGCAAGCAGGGAATATGTGATAGTAAGCGCCATATCCATAAATATCTGACGGGTAAGACCCTCTATGAATACGATAGGGAAGAATACGCAAATTGTTGTAAGTGTAGACGATGCAATTGCGCCCGCAACCTGTTTAGCACCGTTTAAAGCGGCTTTTACAGGCGGCACACCCAAATTGCGCAGTCGGTATATATTTTCAATTACTACAACCGAGTTGTCAACAAGCATACCTACGCCGATTGCAAGTCCCGACAGCGAAATCATATTGAGAGTAACACCGCTGAAATACATCAGCACAAGTGCAAAAATAACGCTGATAGGAATTGAAAGCGCAACAATGAGGGTTGGTTTAATATCTCTTAAGAAAAGGTACAGAATTATAATTGCAAGTACAGCACCCATAAGAAGATTCTGTAAAACGCTGTTTATAATAATATCTATGTAGTCGCCCTGGTCCATAAGGGTGGTAAAGTGCAGACCTTCGTTTTCCTGTGTAAGAGAGTTGAGCTTTTTGGCTATATTTTCGGAAACAGTAGCGGTTGCGGCATCACTCTGCTTTGAAAAACTGAATACAACGCCGGAGTTTCCGTTAATCTTTGTGAATACCTCGTCCGAATCGTCAGCTATAAATACATCTGCAACATCGCTTAGTTTTACAACGCCGATACCGTCAATTCCCGTGTCAAAAAGAGCAAGCGACTGCATTTCTTTATCACCGTCTATTTTGTCGCCGACACGCACAAGATATTTAATATTTTCGTCATCACTTACATATCCTGCAGGCATTGAGAAATTTTGTGCCGTAAGAATATTTGAAACATTGCTTATTGTAACAGTGTTTGTCATATCGGCGGCTTTTTTGGCTTTATCTTTTTGGTCGGAGAGTTCATCACTTGCGGATTTTAATTCTTCTTGAGCGGAATTAAGCTGGGTTAATGCACTGTTTACTTCACTTTGCTTTGTGTTTAGCGCAGAAAGTCCGCCCGAAAGCTGATATGCCGCAAGAGATTGCTGTTTTTCTATCTCTGAAAGTGCCTGATTTACAGATACGGTATTGTTGTCAAGACCTTTTACAGCGGCTGCAATTTGTGTAATACCGCCGTCTATTTGAGATATTTTATCCGCAATTTCCGCTATTGTATCATCAAGTTTTTCTTCTGTGGTGTCAAGTCCTTTTAATGCCTCAACTGTTTGAGTTATTGCTTTATCTACATTTGTAAGAGCATTTTTTGCATTATTAAGTCTTTCTTCAAGCTCTTCTTTCGGAAAACCGTATTTATCAAGTTCTTCATCTATTTTAGCAAGGATTGCTCTTACCTGTGCAAGCTGCTCGTCTGTAAGATCGGGGTTTGCAAGTTTGCTAAGCGCATCTTTGTAGTCGTTGTATATTTTTTCAAAAGTTTCTATCTGTTGTGTAAGCTGTGCTTTTTCGTCCTGCAAACTGTCAAGTTTTTCTTTTATCTGTGTTAATGTTTGGTAGGCAATTGTCAAAGTTTGCTTGGTTGCAGTAAGCGACTGCTGTTGGTCAAGCAACTGCATTTTTGCATTCAAAATTTCAGTGTAACCGCTTTGTGCCTTACCTTGGGCGTCAGCAAGCTGTTTTGCAACTTCTTCCTGTTGAGAATTTAAGTCGTTTATTGACTGCTCAATGGTATCACTGCCTTGCTCCGCTTTAGAAATATTGTCCTGCAATTCTTTCTTTGCATCGGAAATTTTCTTTTCCGCATCGCCGAATTTGTCATTGAGAGCGTCATTGATTTTTGCGTTGAGAGCGTCAATCTTGGTTTGCGAAATAATAACATTTTCCTTTTGAGTTACTATACCTTTTGTAGATACAGAGGCTACACCGTCAATTCCCTCAAGTTGATTTTTCAGTTCGCTGTTTACATAGTCGGAAATTTGCACTGTATCGTAACCGTCGTAATCAACCGCAACCATAGCTACAGGCATCATATTAGGGTTAATTTTCATAAGGTACGGACTGCCTACACCGTCAGGCCATGCATCTTTGATAGTGTCAAGATTGCCTCTCATATCAACGGTAGCGGTGTCCATATTTGTACCGTCCTCAAACTCAAGTGTCAATATTGAATAGTTGTCAGATGAGGTGGAGGTGATGGTTTTTACGCCGTCAATGGTTGAGAGTGACTGTTCAAGCGGTTTTGTTACCACCGATTCAACTGTTTCCGGAGTTTGTCCCGGATAGGTTGTAAGAATTATTGCATACGGAAAATCCATATTAGGCAGTAAGTCAGGCGTCATTTTAAATACCGACACTATACCCAATACAATTACCACAATAACCGCCACAAAAATTGTCATCGGCTTTTTTACACTTAGTTTTGGCAGCATATCATTCCTCTTTCATTGATTATTTCGATTATTTCCATAAAATTACTGTTTAATAAATTATTTATTACCTAATATCACTTGACTGCGCCTTGTTTGATTATGTCGATTTTTTTGATAAGGCGTTCACGCACTTCTTCACGGTCACTGCCTGCGACAAAAACATCGAAAATTGCATTTTTAAGCACTTGTGTAAGAATTTCTATGAGGCATTTAACGCTTTCGTTATCCTGAAATTTCAGATTTTGTCTGTCCACCATAGTGTAAATCTCGTTGTTGGTGAGTGCCATATTAAAGCGATTTTTCAGATATTCGCTCACAAGGTCATCGTTTGCCTTAAAGCTGTCAACAATATTTCTCATAATTTTCATTGTTTGCTTTTGACTGCTGTAATCGCCGAAATAATCAAACATTTTAATGTACATAACAAAAAGGTCGCCGCATGAAAGTTTTAAAATTTCTTTGGCTTTGTTGTTTGATTCTTCAAACATAGTTTTAGTGATAATTTCTATCAAATCTACCTTGTCGTCAAAATACTGATAAAAACTGCCTCGGGAAATTTCAGCGGTCTTTATAATTCTGTTTATAGAAACCTTTTCGTTAGGTCGTTCCATAAATTCTTTTATGACAGCGTCGGTAATACGCTTTCTTTTTTCGTATGGAAGATTGTAAAATGTTTTCTTAATCATACCTATTACCTCCTGATATGACAGGTTATCATATTTGCTATAATTTTAGCATTATATAAATCCTTAGTCAATAAAGGTAACACAAATGTTATGTGAAGTTTTTGTGTACAAACTACTTAATAATGTCAGCACATTTTCCTTTTGTGAATTCAATTAAAGTTTGAGGGTCAAGGTCAATCTGATAACCGATTTTTCCCGCACTTACAATAATGTTCGGATTGTTAAGACAGCTTTCGTGAAAAACGGTAGGGTACTGCTTTTTCATTCCGATAGGTGAGCAGCCTCCTCGAATGTAGCCTGTTACTTTTAAAATATCTTTTACATGAATCATCTCAACCGACTTTTCGCCAACCGACTTTGCCGCCTTTTTCAAATCCAATTCCTCGGCAACAGGCACTACAAATACAAAGTATCCGCCGCTCACTCCTTTGGTAACAAGTGTTTTAAATACACATTCGGGATTTTGCCCCAAAAGTTTGGCAACGCTTATGCCGTCAACAGCGTCTTTTCCGTGCGGATATTCGTGTGCTGCATAATCTATTTTTGCTTTTTCGAGAATACGCATTACATTAGTTTTAAATTCTGACATAACAGCCTCCAAATTACAAATATATAATAATGATTTTAATGTTTAATAATATACACATATAATTTTATTGTGGAAATTTGTGTATGTCAAGTATTGTTATAAATTAGACATAAAACTGTGTTTTTGCTCAAAATTTTAAAAATATTGATAGATATATATTGACTTAATTACTGCAATAAAGTACAATAGATTAAAAATAAATTGTATATTTTTCGTTTTTTCGCATTTATTGGGTATGTTTAATTGATAATTGCCACAGCACAAGGCTTTGGCTTAAAGAATTTTGCGGTATATATAAAGAAAATTACGGAAGGATGATTGGCAATGCTGACTAAAAGCGAAGAAGAGATTATGAATTTATTATGGGAGGTGGGCGAGCCTCTGGCAAGTTCTGAGATTGTAAGCAAATCTGTAAACAGAACATGGCGCAAAAGTTACATTAACCTTTTAATCAATTCATTGCTTAACAAGCAAATGATTGAGGTTGTGGGTGTAAAACAGATGACAAAGAATTATGCCCGCACTTTTCAGCCTACAATGTCAAAGTACGCTTATTCCGTAAAGCGGATTTTTTCTCAAAAAGGTTTTAAAGAAGAGAATATTCCCGACCTTTTTGCCGAGATAATCGCAAATACGGAAAATCCTCAAATTCTTGAAAAAATGCAAAGTCAGCTTGACGAAAGAAAGCGAGAACTTGCATCGGATAAGAATAACCGTGACAGTTACAGCGCATAAAGCGCATAATTAAAAAGTAAAAATTATTATTACAATTGCCGCCTCAGAGCGGCTTTTGTATTATAGATTTATAGATTATCGGGTATAAAAATTACAGCCATCAAACTTATTTTAGTCTGATGGCTGTTTGCTCGTTGATGTTAAAGTCTTACAGGAATATTTTTTTCGTTAAGATATTTTTTTAATGTGGGAATCGGAATTTCGCCGAAATGGAAGAGAGAGGCTGCGAGGACTGCGTCTGCTTTGCCCTCTGTGAATGCGTCATAGAAATGCTCAAGAGCGCCTGCGCCGCCGCTGGCGATTACGGGAATTGAAACTTTTTCCGAGATTGCTCTTGTAAGTGCGATGTCATAGCCTTTTTTCTGTCCGTCCTCGTCCATACTTGTAAGCAGAATTTCGCCTGCGCCGAGCTGTTCACATTTTACAGCCCATTCAACCGCATCAAGGCCTACAGGAGTTCTTCCTCCGTTCACATAAACTTCCCAACCGTTTTCTTTTCGCTTTGCGTCAATGGCGGCAACTACGCACTGACTGCCGAATTTATAAGCCGCCTCGCTGATAAGTTCAGGTCGATGAACGGCAGCGGAATTAACGGAAACTTTGTCTGCGCCTGCTCTTAAAAGTAAATTGAAATCGTCAACACTTCTTATACCGCCGCCTACGGTGAACGGAATGAAAATTGAATTTGCTACTTTTTCAACCATATCAATTGTAATATTTCTTGAATCGCTTGAAGCTGTAATGTCGAGAAATACAAGCTCGTCTGCGCCTTCTTTATCGTATTGCTTTGCACATTCCACGGGGTCGCCCGCATCTACAAGATTAACAAAGCTCATACCTTTTACAACTCTGCCGTTTTTTACATCAAGGCAGGGGATAATTCTTTTTGCATACATATCTTTTCTCCTTACTTTCCGTTTACCATATCGGCAAAGTTTTTAAGAATTTTTAATCCGACTTCACCGCTTTTTTCGGGGTGGAATTGCGTTGCGGAAACATTTTCCCATTCGATTGCCGCATCAATTTGAACTCCGTAGTTTGTCCTTGCGGCAACAATTTCAGGGTTCTTTGCCGTTAAAAAGTATGAGTGAACAAAATATACATAGGCATTGTCTTCTATACCTTTAAAAATGCCGTCCTTTTTTACAATATCAAGACTGTTCCAACCTATATGCGGTATCTTTAAGCCTGTATCGGCAGGAATTTTTGTTATGCTGCCGTCAAAAACAGATAAGCCTTTTTTATTAGGGCTTTCTTCGCTTTCGGGAAAAAGCAACTGCAATCCAAGGCAAATACCTAAGAAATGCTTTTTTGTCTTTATAAAATCAAGTACGGTGTCTTTAATGCCGTAGCTTTCCATGGTGTCCATTGTATCTCCGAATGAGCCTACGCCCGGCAAAACGGCACCGTCTGCCTTTAAAATCATATCTTTATCTCTTGTAACAACACAGTCACAGCCGATATATTTCAAAGCCTTGTTTACGCTCTGAATATTTCCTGCGCCGTAGTCAATTATAGCAATCATAATCTGTCCTCCCGATTACATTTCAGCATAGTAGTATATTAGCATATTTGCTCGTTTTTTGCAAGAAAAACAGTGCGATAATTCATTATTTCAAAAAATAAAAAATTAACCTGTTTTTCGGTTGAATTAAAATAACTTGTGTGTTACAATTAAATATGTATGTAAAATTAAGAAAAATCCTGCGTTTGCAGGTTGCTCATAATTACAGAATTTTTAAAAGAAGGTTATTTGATGATCACTCATTTATTGACAAGAATAGATTTGAGTATGCACTCGCTTTCAAAAGGTCAAAAGCGAATTGCACTTTATATAGAGGAGCATTATGACAAAGCGGCTTTTATGACTGCCTCAAAGCTCGGCGAAACCGTCGGTGTTTCGGAAAGTACGGTTGTAAGATTTGCCACAGAGCTTGGCTATGACGGCTACCCAAAGCTGCAGAAAGCCATGCAGGAAATGATAAGGGATAAGCTCACTTCTGTTCAGCGAATTGAGGTTACTTCAAGCAGAATCGGCAATGACGATGTTTTAAACAGCGTGCTGAATCAGGATATTGATAAAATCCGCAGAACCATTGAAGAAACCTCGCACGAGGATTTTGAAAGGGCGGTAGACAAAATCTGCAATGCCGACAGAATCTATATTTTCGGTGTTCGTTCAACTGCCGCAATCGCAAGTTTTCTCGGCTACTATTTTGAACTTATTTTCGATAATGTAAGAGTAATCGACTCTACAAGCCATACAACAACATATGAGAGAATTTTCAGAATGACCGACAAAGATGTTATGATAGGAATTTCTTTCCCACGATACAGCACAATGGCTGTTGACGCTATGAACTATGCCCGTTCGCAGGGTGCGCACGCTATAGCAATTACCGACAGTATGGTGTCGCCGCTTGTTAAATCGGCAGACTCCGTACTTATTGCAAGAAGCGATATGGCGTCAATAGTCGATTCGCTTGTAGCCCCGTTAAGCCTTATAAATGCGCTTATTGTTGCGACTGTCCTTAAAAAGAAAGATGAAGTATCCGAAAACTTCCGCAGACTTGAAACCGTATGGAACAGAGAGGGAGTTTACGCAAGCGGAGATAAGGACGAGGAAGAAACGACGGAAGCGGGAAAGAAGAATGGAAAGTAAAAAGGTAGTTGTGGTCGGCGCAGGTGCGGCGGGTCTTATGGCTGCATCGACAGCGGCAATGTACGGCGCAAGCGTAACATTAATAGAAAAAAACAAGCGTGTCGGCAGAAAAATTATGATTACAGGCAAGGGCAGATGCAATGTCTGCAATAACTGTGATGTGGAAACCTTTATAAGAAATGTTCCAACTAACGGAAAATTCCTTTATTCGGCAATCAATAAATTAACTCCCGAAGACACTGTTGCGTTCTTTGAGGGACTTGGACTTTCTCTGAAAACAGAGCGTGGCAACAGGGTTTTCCCGCAGTCCGACAAAGCTGTTGATGTGGTTGATACATTGTATAACTATGTAAAAAACTGCGGCTGTAAAATTGTGGAAGACACCGCCGAAGAACTTTTGCTTGAAAACGGTGAGGCAGTGGGCGTTAAGTGTAAGAACAAAACATATTATGCGGACAGTGTGATTATATGCTGCGGCGGTAAAAGCTATCCTCTCACAGGTTCTACGGGTGACGGATACACTCTCGCAAAGCAGGCGGGACATACAATAGTACCGCTAAAACCGTCGCTTGTTCCGCTCGAAAGCAAAAATCTCGACTGCAAATCAATGCAGGGACTTGCGCTTAAAAATGTTGGCCTTAAGATTGTTGATACACAGAGCGGTAAAACGGTTTACGATGATTTCGGAGAAATGCTGTTTACTCATTTCGGTATGAGCGGTCCTACGGTACTCTCCGCAAGTTCTCATATCCGTGATATTTCGGACGGCAGATACAATGCCGTAATTGACATAAAACCTGCACTTTCTTATGAGCAGCTTGAAAAACGCTTACAGCGTGATTTTGACGAAAATCATAATAAAGATGTTTCTAATTCATTTACTAAGCTGCTGCCTAAAAAACTTGTTGTACCTGTTTTAAAGCGTTGGGGTATACCTTTTGATAAAAAATGCAATTCTGTTACTAAGGAAGAACGCAGAACTCTTTGCGAACTTTTAAAGGCTTTTACCGTAGAAATCAGCGGTTTTCGTCCTATTGAAGAGGCAATTATTACTTCGGGCGGCGTAAAAACCACTGAAATTAATCCGAAAACTATGGAAAGCCGACTTGTAAAAGGACTTTACTTTGCAGGCGAAGTAATAGATTGCGATGCCTATACGGGCGGCTTTAACTTACAGATAGCATGGAGTACAGGTAATCTTGCAGGCGAAAGCGCCGCTTATTAAGAAAGGAAGAATAAAATGTCTGTTGCAATAGCACTCGATGGTCCTGCAGGTGCAGGTAAATCCACTATAGCAAAAAGAGCAGCGAAAGCTCTTGATTATATATATATTGACACGGGCGCTCTTTACCGCACAATCGGTCTTAGCGCAATGAGAAGAAATATTGAGCCTGTCGAATCAAAAGAAGTGAGTGATATGCTTTCGGAAATTAAGGTTGAAATTGCCTTTAACGATAAAATGGAGCAGATAGTTTTGCTTGACGGCGAAGATGTTTCTTCACTTATCAGAACTCCCGAAGTATCTATGACAGCGTCAAAAATTTCCGCAATTCCCGAAGTAAGAGCGTATTTGCTTGATTTGCAGAGAGATATGGCAAAGAAAAATAATGTGATTATGGACGGCAGAGATATCGGTACGGTTGTTCTTCCCGATGCAAAAGTAAAAATCTTTCTTACCGCATCTCCCGAGGCAAGAGCCGAAAGACGATACAAAGAACTTTTGGAAAAGGGAATGACTGTAAGTTACAACGATGTTCTTAAAGATGTAAACGAGCGTGATTACAATGACTCTCACCGCAAAACCGCTCCGCTCAAACCTGCCGAGGGCTGTGTGATTGTAGATACTACAGAACTTGATTTTGAACAGTCGGTAGATAAAATAATTTCCGTTATAAAGGAGAATGTTTAATGGGACAGTCTAAGGTGCTTTACAGAGGCGGCCAGGAGGCCACCCGGTCCGTCGGCTACAAGCCCGCCGCCGAGCTGGAGGCGTGGCTGCGGGAGAACGGGGCGATTTGATTTACGGGGGTTTTGTTCCTTCTTTACAAAGAAGGAACCGAAGAAATTCCAATAAAAGAAACGCAAAAAGCGCTGCTGTCGGAGAGTGACAGCAGCGCTTTTTTTTGCTATGGCGTTGTCGGGGTTTTGGGACGAGTGCTCATCTGTATTACAGCCGTAGGGCGGCATGCCCCCATGCCGCCGAAGGTCCGCATGGCCGCCTGTTTAACGGGTTGCCGCGCAAGGCCGGCGGAGGGGTCAAGACCCCTCCCTACGGACTAACGTTCACGGGTGCTTTGTAGGGAGCGGTCTTGACCGCTCCGTGCCCGTGTGCGGCAGCGGAAGTGTCCACGGGAAAGACACCGTCCTTACCCCATCGCCTCCGCAATTTCCGCGTCTGTCAGGGTCTTGCGGACCGGCTGCGGCTCTCCGCCGCCTTCGTGCAGAACCATCACCCAGTAATCCAGATCCAGCCATTGGCCGAACTTGTACCCGGTGCGCTTCTCCGTCGTCATCTTTTTGAAGCCCATCGCGCGGTGGAAATCGTTGCTCTGGCGGTTATTCCCGGCCACAAGGGCAAAGGCGTTGTAATAGCCCTGCGCCTTCAAAAGCGCCAGCAGCGCGCGGTACAGCCGCCCGCCGACACCCTGACCGACGCAGTCGGGCGCACAGTAGACCGTCGTCTCGACATCCCACGAGTACGCCTCGCGCTCATGCCACAGGTGCGCACAGGCAAAGCCCTGCAACCGCCCGTCGGCGCTCTCGGCCAGGATAAACGGCGCGTTCTCCCGCACATGGGCAATGTTCGCGCGGTATTCCTCCACGGTGGACGGCGCGTACTGGAAGGTCTGCGTGCCGTGG
>ERZ780028.715-NODE-715-length-11334-cov-2.923486_pt1 | contig 11334 bp, 8 predicted proteins | sample MGYA00511859_ERZ780028 | MGnify/ENA primary metagenome ERZ780028 (study PRJEB29588, sample SAMEA2152254) | human gut metagenome | biome: human gut; feature: human-associated habitat; material: faeces | place: Denmark | collected 2008/2010 ...
GCAGCAATCGCGGAAGCGTCCAAAGTACTGGAGGGTCAGCTCGCATAATGGAACGAGAGAATCTGAAATCCCGTTTAGGCTTTATACTGTTGTCTGCCGGCTGTGCCATTGGTATCGGCAATGTATGGAAGTTCCCGTACATGGCCGGTCAGGGCGGCGGTGGCGCATTTGTACTATTTTATCTGATCTTCCTGGTGATCCTTGGTCTGCCGATTATGACCATGGAGTTCGCTGTGGGGAGAGCAAGTAAGAAAAGTCCCGTAAAGGCTTACCAGGCACTGGAGATGCCGGGACAGAAGTGGCATATCCACGGATATTTTACACTGGCAGGCTGCTATCTGCTGATGATGTTCTACACTACGGTGGCAGGCTGGATGTTACACTATTTTTATATGACGGCTGCCGGTAAACTTTCCGGGCTTTCCGCGGATGCGGTAGCGGAACAGTTTACCCGGATGCTGGCAGATCCGGGGGTCATGATGTTCTGGATGGTACTGGTGGTGATCATCGGTATCGTTGTGTGTGCCGGTGGACTGCAGAACGGTCTGGAGCGTGTGACGAAAGTCATGATGATCGCACTGCTTGCCATTATGGTAGTACTTGCCATCAACAGCTTCTTCATGACGGGAGCAAAGGAAGGTCTGAAGTTCTATCTGGTACCTGATTTTGGACGTATGCAGGAGGTCGGTGTGGTATCTACACTGGTAGGTGCCATGAATCAGGCGTTCTTTACCTTAAGCTTAGGCATTGGTGCCATGGCGATCTTTGGAAGCTACATCGGCAAGGATCATTCTCTGATGGGAGAGTCCGTCAGAGTTGTGGTACTGGATACTTTCGTGGCAATTACCGCAGGACTGATCATTTTCCCCGCCTGCTTTACCTATGGGGTGGATCAGACCTCAGGACCGAGCCTGATCTTCATTACCCTGCCGAATATTTTCGCCAATATGCCTTACGGCCGCCTGTGGGGGAGTTTATTCTTCCTGTTTATGGCGTTCGCAGCATTGTCCACGGTGCTGGCTGTGTTCGAGAATATCATCTGCTGTGGCATGGAACTGACCGGTGCCAGCCGCAGGAAATCTTCCCTGGTGAACCTGTTTCTGATCATTGCATTGTCCGTTCCCTGCGTACTGGGATATAATGTGTGGAGCTGGGATGGTTTTGCTGTCTTCGGCGGAGCGGTACTGGATTTTGAAGATTTCCTGGTAAGTAATCTGTTCCTTCCCTTAGGATCCCTGGTATACCTGCTGTTCTGCGTGACCAGATACGGCTGGGGATGGGAGAACTATAAGGCAGAAGTAAATACCGGCAAGGGTTTAAAAGTCCACGACTGGATGCGCGGTTATCTGACCTACGGACTGCCCCTGATCGTGATCTTCATTTTCCTGTTCGGTATCTACGATAAATTTTTTAAATAAGATTTTGAAGAACCAGTAGCGCACATAAGAATAAGGACAAGCAGACTCTAAGCAACCGTAAGCGAATCGTGCGAAAAAAAGCACGCGCGGGTCTGCGGTTCTTATTCTTCTGTAAGCTACGGGGAATATTATATATAAAAAATAAAAAAAGTAGTTGACGAATGCATTTTTTATGCTATAATATCAAATGTGTGTAGAACAACTGCGCATTAGAATAACCCAGTCAGTCATGTTACTTGAAGGGACTGAAGGGAGGTCGGGTGTAAGATGTCAAACGTAATCGTAAAAGAGAACGAGACTTTAGATAGCGCTTTACGTCGTTTCAAGAGAAGCTGCGCTAAGGCTGGTATCCAGCAGGAGATTCGTAAGAGAGAGCATTACGAGAAGCCTAGCGTAAAACGTAAGAAGAAGTCTGAAGCAGCAAGAAAACGTAAATATAACTAATGTTAAACAACAGTCCTCGGCGTGATCACCGGGGACTTTGTACTTTTGAGGGAGATCAAATGTGGAGTTATGAAATACTGGGAACAGATATCTATCATCTGTTAGCAGCATTTGTATTGTACAGTGTTCTCGGATGGGCACTGGAGTCTACCTATATGTCATTTTGTAATCGAAAGCTTACCAACCGGGGATTTGGCAAGGGACCGTTTTGCCCGATCTATGGTTTTGGCGGAGTGCTGGGGTATCTGATCTTAAGTCCGCTGCGTGATAAGCTTGTGGAATTATATTTCCTGGGAGCTATCCTGGCAACGGCCTTTGAATATCTGGTAGGGGTCGGTATGATCCGTTTCCTGGGAGAATTATGGTGGGATTATAATAATAAGCCCTTCAATTATCGGGGGATCATTTGCCTCGAGAGTACCGTCGCCTGGGGATTTTATGCGATAGGAATCGTGCAGTTTGTCCATGATGCCATGTATCATATCATCGATAAAGTGCAGCTGCAGATAGGAACCCGCCTGATCCAGGGTATCCTGTTGCTTGTGGCGATTGATTATACGGTACAACTGATCAAGGTATTCGACATCGATGTCCGCAGTAAGGGAGAAGCACTGAAGGAACGCTGCCAGGCATTGATCGCCAGATGGTAAGACGTAAAACATCAGGTTTACAGGTATATATAGGACCACACGACCATATCTTTTAGAAAAGGATAGGGGAGTGTGGCTTTTTTATGCAAAAAATCAGGAAATATATTTGCACGGGGATCTTGCTATTCAGCATCAGTATGCAGGTATTCTGGTGGAACGGAATCAATGTATGTGCAGAACCGGCAGTGATCGAAGCTCCCAGTGCGGTGCTTCTGGAGAGCTCCACCGGGAAGGTGATCTTTGAGCAGAATGCAAGAGAACGCCGAAGCCCTGCCAGCATTACCAAGATCATGACATTGCTTTTGACTTTTGAAGCTCTGGATCAGGGAAAAATCAAATTAGAGGATCCGGTAACGGTGAGCGCCTATGCCAGTTCCATGGGAGGTTCTCAGGTGTTCCTGGCAGAAAATGAGGTGCAGACCTTAGAGACCCTGATCAAATGTATCGCTGTAGCTTCGGGCAATGATGCCAGCGTGGCGGTGGCGGAATACATAGCGGGAAGCGAAGAAGCTTTCGTGGAACAGATGAATGCGAAGGCGTCGGAGCTTGGCATGACAGATACCCATTTCGAGGACTGTTGTGGTCTGACGGATTCCGACGGCCATTATACGACGGCAATGGACGTAGCGGTCATGTCCAGGGAGCTTACGGTAAAATATCCGAAAATATTTGAATATACAGGTATCTGGATGGAGGACATCACCCATGAGACCAGTCAGGGAAGCTCAAAATTCACGTTAAACAGTACCAATAAATTGCTGAAACAGTATCCGTTTACTACGGGATTGAAAACCGGATCCACTTCCAAAGCAAAATTCTGTCTGTCCGCCACGGCAACGAAGGATGGCATTGATCTGATCGCGGTGATCATGGGGGCACCGGACTATAAGGCACGTTTTAAGGACGCCCGGACATTGCTTAGCTACGGTTTTAATATAAGCGATCTGTATCTGGATGAGAATACAGATCCCCTGCAGAATATGCGGGTGCAGGGCGGCGTAGAGGATACGGTGCCAGTCAAATACCAAAGTGAATTCCGGTATCTGGATACGGAGGGAAATTCCCTGGACGGCGTGGAGAAGAAAATTGAACTGCCGGAGACTGCCATAGCACCTTTTGCGGAAGGAGATACGGCAGGCAGGGCGGTCTATCTGCTGAACGGCGTGGAGATCGGCAGTGTACCGATTCTGTATGAAAATGCGGTGGCGAAGGCGGTTTATAAGGATTATCTGCGAAAAATAATGGAATTTTATCTTTTGTAAGACAAAATAATATGTTATACTATAGAACAAATTGGCAATAATCTGGCAACATACCATGGGGGCAAAAGAGTTGGATGTAGTGATTACCGTGATCGCAGTAATCCTTGTGATAATGCTGTGGATAATGCTGTACGACAGTAACCGCTTTGTGGTGCGGCATTATTCCCTGCGGGATCAGAGAATCAAAAAGTCTGTGAAGGCGGTGGTTCTGGCGGATCTGCACAATAAGAGATACGGAAAAGAAAATGAGAGACTGCTGCAGGCGATCGATGAGATCGGACCGGACATGATCCTGATCGCCGGGGATATGCTGACGGCGAAGCCGAAGGCAACACTGGATGTGGCGGTGGGATTTCTTACGGAGCTTGCAAAGAAGTATCCTGTCTATTACGGCAACGGCAACCATGAACACCGTCTGAAGCTGTATCCTGAAAATTATGGGGATATGGCGGGACGGTATGAAGAAGCTCTTACGAAGATCGGTATTCACAGGCTTGTCAACGAGCATAAGGATCTTCCGGAATACGGGATCCGCATCTATGGTTCTGAGATAGACAGGCTGTACTACAAACGTTTTGGGATACAGCCCATGGATCCGGAATATCTGCCGGGGATTTTAGGACAGCCCTCCGAAGAATATTTCAATATATTGATCGCCCACGACCCGGATTATTTTCCGAAATACGCAGACTGGGGTGCAGACCTGGTGTTATCCGGTCATGTCCACGGCGGCATGGTGAGAGTTCCTTTTTGGGGAAAGGGTGTGGTGTCTCCCAATGTGAGACTTTTTCCAAAATACGATGGCGGAGAGTTTACCATAGGGAAGAGCAGAATGCTCTTAAGCAGAGGACTGGGAATGCACACGATACCGATCCGGCTGTTCAATCCGGGCGAGATCTTAGAAGTGGAGCTTATGCCGGACGAGGGGAAATAGGAGTTTTATCAAATGGCAATATCTGTAAAACTGGAAGCGTTTGAAGGTCCACTGGATCTGCTGCTTCATTTGATCGAAAAAAATAAAATAGACATCTATGATATCCCTATCGTAGAGATTACGGCGCAGTATCTGGATTACATCAGGCAGATGCAGCGGGAAGACATGAATGTCATGAGTGAATTCCTGGTGATGGCGGCGACGCTGATCGATATCAAGTGCAAGATGCTGCTGCCCAAGGAAGTGAACGAGGACGGCGAGGAAGAGGATCCCAGAGCAGAACTGGTTCAGAAGCTGCTGGAATACAAGATGTACAAATACATGTCCTTCGAACTCAGAGACCGTCAGGTGGATGCTGCCAGGAACATGTACAGAGAGCAGAGACTTCCGAAGGAAGTGGAAGCTTACAGACAGCCCATAGATTACGAAGAACTCATCGGCGATATGAATCTGAACAAGCTTCATGAGATATTCAGATCCATCGTAAAGAAGCAGGAGGACAAGATCGACCCCGTCCGCAGCCAGTATGGCAATATCGAGAAGGATGAGGTAGATATGGACATCAAGATGCTGTATGTGGAGGCTTATGCCAGAGAACATAAGACCTTCAGCTTCCGTAAGCTTTTGGAGAAGCAGAACAGCAAAATGGAAGTGATCGTTACATTTCTGATCATTCTGGAACTGATGAAGACCGGCAAGATCAACATCAGCCAGGAAAATATATTCGATGATATTATGATTACATCTAACGTTTAGGATACAGTGAGGTTTTAGCATGGAACGCAGTAAAGCAGAAGCAGTGATAGAGGCCATCCTTTTTACCATGGGAGATTCCGTGGAGATCAGCAGACTTGCGGAAGTGATCGAAGAGGATGTGAAGACGACAAAGTCTATATTAAAAGACATGGCGGCGCGGTACGAGGAAGAGAACAGAGGTATCGGTCTGACACAGTTCGACGATTCCGTACAGCTGTGCACCAAGGCGGATATGTACGAATATCTGATCAAGATCGCGAAGACTCCGAGGAAAATGACTCTGACGGATACCGTGCTGGAGACATTGTCCATTATTGCCTATAAGCAGCCGGTAACGAGACTTGAGATCGAGAGAGTCAGAGGTGTCAGCTGTGACCATGCTATTAACAAATTGTTGGAATACGATCTGATCACGGAACTGGGACGTCTGGATGCTCCCGGAAGACCCTTGCTGTTTGGTACCACGGAGCAGTTTTTACGCTGCTTTGGCGTGAAGAGTCTGGAAGAACTGCCGGAACTGAATCCGGTGCAGGTGGAGGAATTTAAGCAGCAGGCGGAACAGGAAGTACAGCTTACTTTGAATATATAAACAGAGAATAGGACAAAGAACCGGCCTCATAGTAATAAGTAATCCTTTTTGGGAGCAACGATTATGCGAGGCTTTTTTTGTGCCCTTTTTGCGGGAATTATATGTCTGGAAAGTCTGTGCGGATCACAATTCCGTGAAGATAGGATAACAGACAACGAACCGACATACGCGATCCGGTATGAGACCGGGAAATCCGATCTGACACAGGAGCTTAAGCTGTATGCAAAGGGAGCAGTGCTTCTGGATGCGGATTCCGGACGCGTGCTTTACGGAAAAAACGAAACTATCCCCATGGCTATGGCAAGTACCACCAAGATCATGACCTGTATTTTGGTGCTGGAAAATGCAAAGGTGGATGAAACCGTCAGCGTCTCTGCCTATGCAGCCACCATGCCCAAGGTAAAGCAATATGTGAAATGCGGAGAACACTATACCGTGAGAGAATTATTGTTTTCCCTGATGCTGGAAAGCCATAACGATTCTGCTGTGGTGCTGGGGGAATACATCGGTGGAAAATTGTTGGGAGAGACGGGGGAGATCTCAGAACATACCGGCGAAGAGAGCAAGGCGGCATTACATAGATTTGCGCAGGCAATGAATGAAAAGGCGGAAGAGATCGGCTGCGAAGATACTTGGTTCATCACACCAAACGGGCTGGATGCCACGGAGACTCTGACACTGTCGGACGGAAGTACATTAGAGAGGGAACACCATACCACAGCAAAAGATCTGGCGGAGATTCTCAGGTACTGTATGAAAACTTCCCCACAGAGGGATCTGTTTTTAGAGATCACAGGGACGCAGGATTACAGTTTTACGGAGAACGGACGCTCCTTTCAGTGTCACAATCACAACGCATTTCTGCAGATGATGGACGGAGCGTTTACGGGCAAGACCGGATTTACGAACAAGGCGGGATACTGCTATGTGGGAGCCCTGAGACGGGACGGAAAATGTCTGATCGTGGCGCTGCTTGCCTGTGGATGGCCGAATCACAAGACCTATAAATGGAGCGACAGCAGGGAATTATTTACTTATGGATTGGAGAACTTTACATATCGAAGCTTTGAAGAAGAAACGTTTTCGGGCAGAGAACAGCTGCTTATGCCGATTCCGGTGCTGCGGGCACAGAATGATGCACTGACAGAGGAGGTCATATTGCCTGTGGAACCGGATCCGGAGACGGAAGGAGTGGAGGGACTCTTAATGGGTCCTGACGAGAATGTGGAGATCCTCTATCGTAAGGAACAGTACCTTACGGCTCCCGTGGAGGCAGGAGAGTGCGTGGGAGAGATCAGCTATCTGGTAGACGGCAGGGTATGGCGCAGAGAACGTCTGATCGCAGCAAAGGATGTGGAAGCCATAGACTTCGTATGGTGCGGCAGGCAGATCCTTTGGCGCTTTTTGGTGAGATCCCCATGAAAAAATGAAGGGAATATTGTTCAAAATAAAAAACAATGTATATTTTTTGTAAAAATCTGCAATTCGTTCTTTGCGAGTTGCAGATTTTATGTTATACTAACGACTGTTAATCATGGGGGCATTTGTGCTTCTATATTAATAGAGTTTTTTATTTTTATTTTATTATATTATCAACGGAGGGCTGAAACATATGAGCACTACTTCAAAAGCGAGTCAAAGAATAGCAGCTTTACTCGATGACAACAGTTTCGTTGAAATCGGCGGACTTGTAACCGCAAGAGCTACGGATTTCAATCTGAAACCCAATGAAACTCCTTCTGACGGTTGTATTACCGGCTATGGAGTGATCAATGGTAATCTTGTATATGTATATAGCCAGGATGCTTCCGTACTGAACGGAACCATCGGTGAGATGCATGCCAAGAAAATTACAAACCTCTACGATCTTGCTATGAAGACCGGAGCACCTGTGATCGGACTGATCGAGTCTGCAGGTTTAAGACTGCAGGAGGCAACCGATGCACTGGCTGCATTCGGTGAGATTTACTTAAAGCAGACCATGGCTTCTGGCGTGATCCCTCAGATCACCGCTGTATTCGGAACCTGTGGCGGCGGCTTAGGTCTGTTCCCTACCATGACGGATTTCACTTTCATGGAAGAGAAGAACGCCAAGCTGTTCGTGAATGCTCCCAATGCTTTGGACGGCAATGTGATCACCAAGTGTGATTCTTCTTCCGCTAAGTTCCAGGCAGAAGAGAGCGGTATCGTTGATGTGGTAGCTGATGAAGCAACCATTCTGGAGAAGGTAAGAGAGCTGGTAAGCTTCCTGCCTGCCAACAACGAAGATGATGCAAGCTTCTTAGAGGACTGCACCGATGATCTGAATCGTGTGAACCCTGAGATCGCAGGCTGTGTCGGCGACACATCCGTTGCTCTGTCCATTCTGGCAGATGACAACAATTTCTTCGAAGTAAAGTCCGGATATGCTAAAAATATGGTAACCGGTTTCTTACGTCTCGATGGTGTTACCGTAGGTGCGGTAGCTAACCGTTCCGAGATCTGCGACGAGGAAGGCAAAGTAGCAGAGAAGTTAGACGCTGTACTGACCGCAGAAGGCTGCGAGAAGGCTGCAGAGTTCGTGAACTTCTGTGATGCCTTCGGTATCCCTGTACTGACTCTGACCAATGTCAAGGGTTATGAGGCAACTTTAGCTTCCGAGAAGACCATCGCCAAGGCTGCCGCAAAGCTGACCTACGCATTCGCTAACGCTACCGTTCCCAAGGTTAATGTTGTGATCGGCAAGGCTTTAGGAACCGCTTATGTAGTAATGAACTCCAAGGCAATCGGTGCTGACATCACCATGGCATGGCCGGATGCACAGATCGGTGCTATGGATGGCAAGCTTGCTGCCAAGATCATGTATGATGGTCAGGGCGCTGATGTGATCAATGAGAAGGCTGCAGAGTACGAGGCTCTGACTCTGAATGTAACCAGTGCAGCCAAGAGAGGATATGTGGACCAGATCGTAAATGCAGCTGACACCAGAAAATATGTGATCGGCGCATTTGAGATGTTATTCACTAAAAGTGAAGACCGTCCTGCCAAGAAACACGGAACTGTATAAGAAAGGGTGATTATAAAATGAAGAAATTTTTAAGCTTAGTATGTATGATTACCTGCATCTTTGGTTTGACGGCGTGCGGCAGTGAGGAGACCTATACGGATTACGAGCAGCGTAAGATGGATACTGCGATCCAGATCGCTACCCAGTATGTGATCCCTTCTCTTGAGAACTTTGAAGACGAAGCTACTCTGGAGAGCTTTTCCGAGTATACCGCTGATGAAGTGGCATACATGGTACAGGAAAATGTAGGTATCACCGTTGACGGTTATGCATACAAGACTGCTATCGAGTCTTTCAATTCCGCGAAGAAAACCATCGGCGGTATCACTGCTGTCGGCGATGCAGATGCTACCATCGATGATGATCAGATCATTGTACATGTAGATGTGACCGGAGCAAACCAGAACGCACAGGCAGAAGTGATCTTCAGCAATGATATGTTCCTGAGTATGGAGTCCGCAGCATTGAATCCCGTAGAATCCATGGGTGGTCTGATGACCAAGGCTGCACTGAATACGCTGATCGGTATGGGAACTGTATTTGTAATGCTGATCATGATCTCACTGATCATTTCCCTGTTCAACTTCATTCCCAGGATCCAGGCTGCATTCAGCAAAAAGGGCAAGAAGGAAGAGACAAAGAGTGCTGGTATTGATAATGCAGTAACTCAGATCGCTGCACAGGAAGAGGCCGAAGCAGATGACACTGAGCTGGTAGCCGTAATCGCAGCTGCGATCGCAGCAAGCGAAGGCGCGGCAAGCACTGACGGATTTGTAGTTCGTTCTATCCGCAAAGTTAGATAATCTAAAATCGTAGGAGGATATTAAAATGAAAAATTATACCATTACCGTAAATGGCAACGTATATGATGTAGTAGTAGAAGAGGGCGCATCCACCGGAGCACCCGTAGCAGCAAAGGCTCCCGCTGCTCCCAAGGCAGCACCCACAGCTCCCGCAGCAGCACCCAAGGCAGGCGGCGCAGCAGGCAGCATCAAGGTTGAGGCCGGTGCAGCCGGTAAGATCTTCAAGGTAGAGGCAAATGTTGGACAGGCTGGTAAGAAGGGTGACGCAGTCATCATTCTGGAAGCTATGAAGATGGAAATCCCTGTTGTAGCTCCCGAAGACGGTACCGTGGCAAGCATTGACGTTGCAGTTGGTGATACTGTTGAGGCTGGTGCAGTTCTGGCAACTCTGAACTAATTTTTTTATCAGCTCTATAAACAACAGGAGGTCATCAAATGGAATATATAGCTAGTACGCTTAACAACCTGATTCATCAGACAGCGTTTTTTAACCTGACCTGGGGAAACTATGTCATGATTCTGGTTGCATGCTTTTTCCTTTATTTAGCTATCCGTCATGAGTTTGAGCCGCTGCTCTTACTCCCGATAGCGTTTGGTATGCTGTTGGTAAATATTTACCCCGATATCATGCTGCACCCTGAAAATGCAGCAAACGGTGCCGGCGGCTTACTGTATTATTTCTACAAGCTGGATGAACTGGCAATCCTGCCGTCCCTGATCTTCATGGGCGTAGGTGCCATGACAGACTTCGGTCCTCTGATCGCAAACCCTAAGAGCTTTCTTTTGGGAGCAGCTGCACAGTTCGGTATTTTCGCAGCATACTTCGGTGCGATCTGGCTGGGATTCAACGACAAGGCAGCTGCAGCCATCTCCATCATCGGTGGTGCTGACGGCCCGACTTCCATCTACCTGGCTGCTAAAATGGCTCCTCAGCTGTTAGGTGCAATCGCAGTTGCTGCTTACTCCTACATGTCTCTGGTTCCGCTGATTCAGCCTCCTATCATGAAACTGTTCACCACTGAAGCTGACCGTAAAATCGTTATGGAGCAGCTGCGTCCGGTTTCTCACTTCGAAAAAGTTGCATTCCCGATCATGTGCACCATCGTTATTTCTCTGCTGTTACCTTCTGTAACTGCTCTGATTGGTATGCTGATGCTTGGTAACCTGTTCAAAGAAGCTGGCTGCCTGGATCGTCTGTCCGACACCGCACAAAATGCTCTGATGAACACCGTAACCATTATGCTGGCTACCGGTACTGGTCTGACCATGAGCGCTGAGTCTTTCCTGAACGCTAAGACTCTGCTGATCATCGTTCTGGGTCTGGTTGCATTCGTAGCTGGTACTGCTGCCGGCGTTATCTTCGGCAAGCTGATGTGCATGGTAGACGGTGGCAAGACCAACCCGTTGATCGGTTCCGCCGGTGTATCCGCAG
>ERZ780028.720-NODE-720-length-11266-cov-3.747480_pt1 | contig 11266 bp, 10 predicted proteins | sample MGYA00511859_ERZ780028 | MGnify/ENA primary metagenome ERZ780028 (study PRJEB29588, sample SAMEA2152254) | human gut metagenome | biome: human gut; feature: human-associated habitat; material: faeces | place: Denmark | collected 2008/2010 ...
GTCATGGGCTTGTAACTGCCCAGTCGTACTAACGGTTTACACCTCCGACCTTTAACCCCAATAGATACTGCTATCTAAAGTGGCGTTACATCATAGGGTGGTTGACAGCACCCTTTGTAGCAGAGTTTACTCTGTTACAACTGTATTAGGTACTTGGCTATCTGCAAGATAGTCTATTCCCATACGATACAGATTCATAGCTCCAATGCGGTCATCATTAGATTTATAACCACAGTTTTTGCAGGTAAACAGATGCATCTTCTTATTGCGGTTAGCCTTTTCAATGTGTCCACAACAAGGGCAACATTGACTTGTATAGCGAGGATCTACCTTAATAACAGAAGATTGATTCTGTTTTGCTTTGTAGATTAGTTTTTGCTCAAGGTCATAGAAAGACCATGATACAGAAACATAACGGTCTTTTGTTTTAACACGTTCTGTAGCATTACGAATACCTGATAAATCTTCCAATACAAAGAGAGTGTGCTTGGGGTTATTTTTGACGAGTGCCTTTGATACCTGATGGTTAATATCCTGCATCCAACGGTTTTCTCGCCCACCAATAGCTTTTATTCTTCGTCTTGAAGATGAGGTCTGTCGCATTTGGAGTTCTTTACGAAGTTTGGAATAATTAGCACGTTTTTGCTTCATAGCCTTACCACTAACAAATCCAGACTTGTTTTTGCTGTCATAAGTGGCAATAACAAAGTTAATACCTCTATCTATACCCACAACATTACAGATGTCAGAAACATTACTTTCTTCGACATCGTAGGTTACTGGTATATGAAGATAATACTTGCCATGCTTATTTACAAGTTTAGCTGTACCAAACTTATAAATCGTATGGTCGAAATACTTAGACATTCCGTCTGCAAAATAAGATAACTTCACACGACCGTTTAGCGTATTGATTGAAAAGCAGTTTTGTGTTAAGGAATAATCTCTGTTCCAAACCAAATCATACTGAGGCTTTTTGAACGAGGGTTTCATCCATTCGTTTTGATTCTCAAGAATGGTCTTATATCTGGCGATAACAGTCTTCAAAACAGACTGAGCCATTTGCGATTTAAGGTTAAAATTTTCTCGTAAAGTAGAATACAAAACCTTATTGAGCGAAAACTGCTTTAAGTCATGAGTACGGAATACATAGTCTGAAACATAATTACAGGCATTACGATAAACAGACATAGTTTCATCAAGCAAAACCTTATCTGTTTCATCTACGACTATTTGAATTTTAGCTGTAATAGTCATTTGTTCCATATATGTACTCCTTTCATAGATATTTCACTAAATATATTATATAATAATAATTAGTGAAAATCAATGTTTTGAGGTGACGTGAATTATGGATAATAGATACAATCGTCATAACAGACGGAAATACAGCCTTAAAGTACATATAGTTCTAGTAACCAAATATCGTAAACAATTACTCAAAGATTCTATCGCTGATGATGTTAACGATATTGCTAATACTTATGGCACAAATATGGTTCGTTTCTGTCTAAACAGTATTGGAAGAAAAAAATATTTTGGTCAGACGGATATTTTGCTTGCAGCATTGGAGAAGTATCGTCAACTACCATACAAAAATATATTGAGAATCAGGGTTAACGATTAAAGATTTACAAGGCTCCTCCCACCACCTAAAGGTAGTGGGTTTCCGCCTATGGCAAACGAAAGGGTTTTATTTATGAAAGAGAGCCCTGGAAAAGTCGAAATACATGAGTTGTGCCTGTTGATAATTATGTTATTTTCTATATCCCCGATAAGACAAAGAAATTGGTTACAGTGATTCGGGTTATGTATTCCGGAAGAGATGTAGATAAGCAGCTTGATGAATTTACAAAGTTATAATCATAAATCCTATGAGGCGTATGAGACATTTGGTTTCATACGTCTTTTCTTTTTTACTTTTTTGAGTTGACTACCGGTCAACAGAAGTTGACCGTTTGACGAACGATTTATTCCGTGGTGTTCCGTAGAATGACATATGTAAGCAAGAGGTGACGCAAGCCGGCAAGCCTAACCTCCAAGAAATGTTATGGAGCATTTCTAATAAAAGTCCAAATGTTAAAAATAAAAAAATCGGTCAAGAGATAGAATACAAGTATGAAATCAGTTTAGCCGATATATTTCGGAAATATAATAGAAATATGTCCTGTAGAATGAAAAAAGAATTATGGTTTAAAAAAATATGTTATAAAGGACATATAAATGACTGGAAAAGTTTGTTATAGTATGAATAAATCCAAAAGACCTAGATGTAGGAAACCGCAGGAAACAGTCAGTGAATAACACAAAACAAATAACGAAAATCTGTGAAAATGAGGAGGAAGCAAACTGTGAAAATTGTAACAGCAATCGATTCATTTAAAGGAAGTATGACTTCGATGGAAGCAGGACTTGCAGTAACAGAAGGAATACACAGAGTAGATTCAGATGTGGATGTGCAGATCAGACCGCTGGCAGACGGAGGCGAAGGAACGGTAGACGCGCTTGTTGCCGGGATGAATGGCATGAAACAGGAGATTCAGGTGACGGGACCACTTGGAACACCGGTAGTCTGTGAATATGGAATCATTGAAAGCAGCAAGACGGCAGTAATTGAGATGGCAGGAGCAGCGGGAATTACACTGGTGCCGGATGAAAAGAAGAATCCACTTTACACAACGACTTACGGTGTCGGGGAAATAATCAAAGATGCGATTGGAAAAGGCTGTAGAAGATTTATCATCGGAATCGGAGGCAGTGCAACGAATGACGGAGGTATCGGGATGCTGCAGGCACTTGGATTCGGATTCATGAACAAGAATGGACAGCCGGTACCATTTGGTGCAAGAGGTCTGGAAGAACTGGAGACGATCACGGATACCTATGTGATACCAGAACTGAAAGAATGTGAGTTCCGGATTGCGTGTGATGTAACAAATACGCTGTGTGGAGAGCAGGGAGCAAGTGCTGTTTACGGACCGCAGAAAGGAGCAACGCCATCTATGATCATGCAGATGGACAAATGGCTGGCATATTATGCGGCACTGGCAAAAGAAAAATTCCCGAAAGCAAATGCAAAACAGGCCGGAACCGGAGCTGCCGGAGGACTGGGATTCGCATTTTTAACATTTACCAATGCAGTGCTGGAATCCGGGATCAAGATCGTACTGGAGGAGACACAGCTGGAAGAATATATCAAAGATGCGGATCTGGTAGTTACGGGAGAAGGAAGATTGGACAGACAGACGGCGATGGGAAAAGCACCGATCGGAGTAGCAAAGCTGGCTAAAAAATACGGAAAGACAGTGATCGCATTTGCAGGATCAGTAGAACGGGATGCAAGAGAATGTAACGAGCATGGAATTGACGCATTCTTCCCGGTTTTACGAAGCATTACCACGCTGGAAGAAGCCATGAAGAATGAAAATGCGAAGAGAAACCTGGCGGATACTGCGGAACAAGTGTACCGTTTATGGAGATAAGGCAGAACAGGTAAAAAATGAAAAGAAATAAAGTCTGATACTTGGTGCACTCATCGGTGGCATAATCGGAAGCGGAAGTCTTGTAACGACAGTAAACACGATGGTATCAGGCGGGGCAGCAGGACTGGAGATAAAAGAAAGAATGAAACTGATCCCGTATGAAATGTGCATAGGACTTACGAGTACGGTGGTTGCGATTATGATGTATGTGATTTAGAAAGTAGATGGAAAATGATAATATTGCAATTAGCTACATGCAGTAGAGCAAGGTTACTAATAGAGATTGTGATTCGGGATGGAAGGAAAGCGAGGATGAGAAAATGAAGCAATATGTAACGCTTGATAAAAGAAGTAAGAAAGCGCAGAGGGAATATTATGCTAAGCAGCGAACAACATGGGGAGAACTGAATCCGGTTACAAGATCAGTTCCGAGTGGAAAGGTTTACAACAGAAAAAAGGAAAAGCAGAGAATCGGTGTTGAATTCAGAAATGGATTTGATACCGATTTTTTGCGAAGTTTAGTGTTGTTCATACATTTTAGGATTAACGAAAGGAGCGAATAATCATGAAGAGATATAAGTTTTGAGAGCCAGGGTAGGGGGTATTGTCACTGGCTCAAGCACAATAGTGTAATTTCGAGCAAAAAGCCAAAACAGAATTGATATTTTGCTCGAAATAATGTATACTTTGAGCAGAATAGGAAATTCTAGTTTCAAAGGAGATGTGGGGGTTATGAAATCTAGTGAACAATTTGCAATTGAATGGAATCGTTCAAAACGTGCAATCAATGATTTGTGCAATAAAGGAAAAATCCCAGGTGCTATAAAAGAAGGAAGAAAGTGGCTTATTCCGGATGACGCAGTAAGACCTGTTGATAAGAGAGTTTCTTCAGGGAAGTACGCAAAGAAGAAGGCTGCGAATAATAAGCCATTACCTATTGGTATTTCTGATTATGTCAGAGCACAGGCAGATTATTACTATGTAGATAAGACTTTGCTTATAAAGGAATTCCTTGATCAGAAGCCACTGGTTTCTTTGTTTACAAGGCCGAGACGTTTCGGAAAGACATTGAACATGGATATGCTCAGAGTTTTTTTTGAGATTTCAGAGGAGGATACAAGTAAATATTTCGAGAATAAAGCAATCTGGAGATGCGGTGAAGAATATCGCAGACAGCAGGGACAGTATCCAGTTGTATTCCTTACTTTCAAAGATGTTAAGTTTGATTCCTGGAAAGCAACTCTTGATAAGATTAAAGATCTTTTGCAGGAGGAGTTTGGAAGACATCAGGAGATTGCGGATAGTGATAGACTTGCAGAGTATGAAAAGACCTATTTTGCGAAAATCATAAATGGCGAGGCCTCAGAAGTTGACTTGACTGTATCATTAGCAAAGTTATCTCAGATGCTTACAAAACATTATGGTAAAGCGCCAATCATTATTATTGATGAATATGACACACCGATTCAAGAAGGTTATTCCAAGGATTTTTATGATGAAATAATTGGATTCATGAGAAATTTCTTCTCTGGAGCATTTAAGGATAATAAGAATCTAACTTATGGATTCCTAACTGGTATTCTTCGGATTGCTCAGGAGAGCATCTTTAGTGGCCTGAATAATTTAACAGTGAATTCTGTGATGGATGAAAAGTATGATCAGTTCTTTGGATTTACTGCTTCAGAAGTCAGAGATATGCTGGAATATTATGGTGCCCTGGATAAAGAAGCAGAGCTGAAGGATTGGTATGACGGATATTTATTTGGATCTACAGAGATCTATAATCCGTGGTCAGTAATCAATTATATTTCTAAAGGCTGCATTCCGCAGGCCTATTGGGTAAATACCGGAAAAAATGAAATTCTGGAAGATGTCCTTAAGGTGGCAACGGATGATATTACTGAAAGACTTTATTCTTTGCTACAAGGCGAAAGAGTTATTGCCCAAATTGATCAGAATGTTGTTTATAGATCTCTTTCAGAGGATCCGGCAAATATTTACAGTTTACTGTTAGTAGCTGGCTATTTGAAAACACCAAAGAAAGAATTGCAGGCAGATGGTTCTTATCTGTGCGAGGTATCCATTCCGAACAGAGAGATTGCAGCCGTATATAAGAGTGAAATATTATCGCACCTGTTACAGATTGGAGCTATCACAAGAACGACCGCCAATAAGATTGCAGAAAGTCTTTATGCAAATGATTATAAGAAACTGCAGAAAGCAATTGCTGAATATATGGATAAATCCATCAGCTTCTATGATGCTGGCGCAGAAGGATTTTATCATGGATTAGTTCTTGGTTTGATCGCTTTGATGGATAATCAGTATAAGATTAAGTCAAACAGAGAGTCCGGGGATGGACGATATGATATTAGTCTATTCCCAAGAGAAGGTAGATATCCTGGAATCATTATGGAGCTTAAGTGGAAAAAGGACTTGAGTGCAGATGAGCTTTCAGGGCTTGCAGATGAAGCGTTAATTCAGATTGATGAGAAGAGATATGACGCTGAAATGAAAGAAGATGGCATTCAGGATATTTTGAAATTTGGAATTGCATTTTCTGGAAAGAAGGTAAGTGTCAAAACAAAATAAGATTAAACATCGTTTTGGAGACGAAAAAGGTGCGATGCACAGTAGAAAAGAAGGGAAAATAACGGTATGGGAATGACTTTATCTATGGAGGAAAAGGTGCAGACAGCAGCTGAGGCGGTGATCCATGCACCTGCAGCTGACGAAACAGTAACGGGCAGGATAGTGCATGTAGAGGATTTTGATCCGCTGTTTGCCATGTCCGAGGAGGACTGTGTCGAAGGGTTTATCAAGCGTGAAATGCAGCGCGCCGGGATCACGGAAGAACAGAATCTGATCCCGGAGGATATGCTGCGCAGAAAAAACATACTGAATGCCGTTTTGGCGGTTCTGTTATTCGTATACATATCTCTGTTTTTCTTTCATTTTCCGATGAAAACCTATGTGATCGGACTTATCATCCTGGTGGTATATGCATTTTTGACCAGCCGTTATCAGCTGATAAAATATTTGAAAAAGGAGATCAGATCCAGATCCCAGGAGAAAATCTCGAATATTGTCATGAATGTGAAGGCATCCATGGTGCCGGATTACAGCAAAAAGTTAAAATGGGCTCTCATGGCGGTGGCTGTGGCAGGCTCACTGCTGTTGTTCAGTAAGCCCAGGATCTTCTATGAGCAGGCAGATGACGGATATTATGTGCGGTTTTATGTCTATGGTCTGACGAATATGACTACGGCGACTATTCCCGATACCTATCAGGGGGAGAAAGTAGTGGGCCTGCGCGGCAACACCTTTATAAGAACGTTATAGTAATGGAACAAGAGTATAAATTTTGTGATGTTGCTGATTTGATGAAGAATATTCAGGGAGATGATTGATATGCTTGACTTGTACATAGGAAAAGTGGTTGAGGTATCAAACACCTTGATTAGCGTTGCGATTAATAAAGAATTGGAAACACCATATGTAGTAATAAATTCTAAGCCAATAAGAATAGCAGGTGTAGGAAATTTTTTAAAAATAGAGAATAGTATTTATGAAATTATAAGCGAAAAAACGGCTCTTGAATCAAACAATAAAGAAGTCTCTGTTAAAATAGCAAGTAACCGGCTGGTTGTGTGTAAGGTTATAGGTTTCTTTGAACAAAATGAATTTAAGCAGGGAAGTAGCGGCGAAACACCTAATATTTTTGATAATGTATATACAGTTTCAGATGAGGAGTTATTAAAAATATATTCTGGAACTTCATATAATGAGTCTATTAATGTAGGAAAGTATTTATATAAAAAGGATTTGAAATTCTGTATTGATATTAATAAATTTTTTGCAAGTCATTCATTAATTGTTGGAAATACTGGAAGCGGTAAATCAAACACATTAAATACTATCTTTACGGAATTGTTTGATCACATAAATACAGAAGGAAGTTATTTTCTGTTCATAGATACAAACGGTGAATACTCAAAAGCATTTACAGATAATAAATCAAATAAAATATTGGATACAAGAAATGCCGAAAAAAATAGTATACATATTCCCTTGAATTTATTGGAAAGCGAGGATTGGAAACTACTTCTTGAAGCAACTGAAAAGACACAGTATGTACTCCAGTTGGAAGCAGCACTAGAAACATTGAATATAACATTGAAAGACTTAAAAGATAAAGAACAGAAGACAAAAGTTATTTTGGACAGCGAGATTAAAAAGCAGAAATTTGAATCAGTGGAGGAAATGCTTGGCTATATTGTGACAGAGGTTGAAATTAGTGAAACCGATAATGAAATAGGCAAATATAAACAGGATGTGCTAGCAAACTTAAAACAATGGCAACAGGCAAAGGAAGATGCCAAAGGTAAAATATTAGTAGATGTGGAAGAACTAAGGCTTCGTTGTGAAGAACAACAAGAGGCTGTGAATAAAATTAGATCAACCGTGAATTCAACCAAGCATAGAATAGACATGAATTCTGAAAAGCAGTCTAATATTATCTTCAAGAGAGGTGATTTGGAGAAGTCAGATAGGGAATATACAATTTGTAAAAGACTATATGATCTGGTAAGAGGAAGTACATCAAAAGGAAAAATTACTTTAGAACAATATATTCAGGCAGCAGGATTTGATGGAATTATAACAGCAGCGAACAGAAGACTGCTACCAATGAGTGATGGGCAATATGAACTATATCGACAGGAGAGTTCGATAGGTAAAAAGAGTAATAACTTTTTGGATCTTGAAGTATTAGATAATTACACCGGTCATAGGAGACCTGTGGGAAGCTTGTCGGGAGGAGAGAGCTTTAAGGCATCGCTTAGTTTGGCTTTAGGATTATCTGACACGGTATCTTCTAATCTTGGAGGTATTCAGATGGATGCACTATTTGTGGATGAAGGATTTGGAACATTGGATCATAAATCCATGGACAGTGCAATGGATGCATTAGTTAATTTGTCAGGAAACAATAAATTGGTGGGGATAATAAGTCATAGAGAAGAACTAGTGGAAAGCATTCCGCAGCAGATTAAGGTAAAAAAATCAAAAGAGGGAAGCCAGATCACAGTGGAGGCGGGATTTTAGTTGCTATTAATTAAATAATGTTTTAGTTTACTTTGCTTAAACCGATTATTAAACCAATCAATACTTCAAATTACTATAAAATAGGGATTATGATTGGTTTAATATGGTCAAATTCAACCGATTTAAACCGATAATTTAACCAATTGAATGCGTAATATATACTTTTACTATTTAAAAGCAGAGAAGTCATCGAGAGTTAATTTTTCAGGAAGTTCACAGTAAAAGAACTTCCTGACTAAAGCATCTGCTATGCAGACACCGTACAGGAAGCCCTTTTCGTGCAAACAAACACCTAAGGACTAAAGCACCTAAGTATTAGGCACCGATCCATCAGCGCATAGTATTTTATGTAATTCTTGAAATATTATACATTGTTATGGCTGATTTGTAAATGAAAAAATAAACTAAGACAATTTGACTAAGACAATTTAATGATGGTACAAATTTAGCAGATATGAGGAACTGTATAGTTTAGAGAGCAGTGAATGATTGTGTAAAAATAATTGATGAAAGGGAATAATATGGAAGAAAAAGTAATTAAAGAGATGCTAAAGAGGATTATTGATAGCAACAATGATATTCCAATTAAAGCCAAAGCGGATTTGAAAATTATAATAGATTTGGAGAAGGACCCAGAACAATTATTGCAGGAATGCTTGTTATATTTATTAAGTTACAAGATGTGATAAGGTAATGCAGAGAGTCTATTTATTAGGAAAAAGTGTAGGAATTCTATGAAAACCACAATATTGCATACTTTTCACAATGAAAAAATAAGGATGTATATGTTTGCTCTTCGAGATGAAGGAAAGCTGATTGGGTACTACGAGAAACATGAATATAGAAATACAGAGAAAATGAAACTTTATGGTTGGCAGTAGGTGAAGCAGATGAATATACAGATTTTTGGAACTAAGAAATGCAATGATACCAAGAAAGCAGAACGTTTCTTCAAGGAGCGCGGTATAAAATATCAGTTCATTGATATGAAAGAAAAAGGCATGAGCAAAGGAGAATTTACTTCTGTTGCACAGGCTAATGGCGGTCTTGAAAATATGATTAACTGGGATGGAAAAAACAAGGATTTACTTGCTCTTATTAAGTATATTGCAGATGAAGATAAACTGGAAAAGATACTTGAGAATCCGCAGGTAATTAAAACACCGGTAGTAAGAAACGGAAAGCAATCTACACTTGGATATCAGCCTGATGTATGGAAGGGATGGAATTAATGGTAAAGAAAATGTTAAATACAGAGAATACCATGTCAAACACCGCCCTTACACAACTTCAAGAAGGATTGACAACTGCATATATCGACGGTACAGCCGCTGCCAATCTGGCATACAAGCCTGCCTTCGTGTCGAATAATCCGGAAGAGGGCAAGAAAGTTATTTCCGTCATAGAAGATGAGCTGATGAAGTGTGACCAATTCCAGATCAGCGTGGCGTTTATTACCATGGGCGGAATTACGCCCCTCTTGCAGACGTTGAAGGAACTGGAGAAGAGGCAGATCCCGGGTCAGATCTTAACGACAAACTATCTAAACTTTAGTGAGCCCAGAGCATTGAAGAAGTTGCAGGAACTGTCCAATGTTACTCTGAAGATGTATGATGTGGATCGGGCAGACCAGGGCTTCCACACCAAAGGCTATATTTTTAAGAAGGAAGAGATTTATCGTATTATCATCGGCAGCTCCAATATCACTAGTGCTGCTTTGACGAAAAATAAGGAGTGGAATACCAAAATTGTTTCTACAGAGCAGGGTGAAATTGCGATGGAGATCGTAAAAGAATTTCACCAGCTGTGGGATTCTAAGTATGCGCTTTTCTATGATGATTTCTATGAGAATTATAAGCAAAAGTATGAGATCATCAAAAAGCAGAGGGAAATAGCAAAACGGGATGAGATATCTTCCACGGAGAAGTATAAGCTGGAACCGAATTCTATGCAGGTAGGGTTTATTACGAATCTTCGTAGGATTGTGGATGCTGGAGAAAATAGAGCACTGCTGATTTCTGCTACCGGTACAGGTAAGACATATGCGTCAGCCTTTGCCATGCGAGAGTTAGGATTTAAGCGGGTTCTGTTTTTGGTACATAGATCTACCCTTGCGAAACAGGCGTTGACATCATTCCGAAAAGTATTTGAAGATAAGAAGTCAATGGGCATTGTTGGGGCAGGATATTCAGATTATGAGGCAGATTATATTTTTGCTATGGTGGAGACTCTTCACAAAGCGGATAATTTGAGGAAGTTTGATCCGGAAGAGTTCGATTGCATTGTTTTAGATGAAGCTCATCATAGTCCGGCGAATACTTATCAGAAGGTCATGGAGTATTTCAAACCGAAATTATTCCTGGGTATGACAGCAACACCGGATAAGAGGGATGATGGGGATGCTTCCAGGAATGTATACGAATTGTTCCATTATCAGATTGCTTACGAGATCAGGCTGCAGCAGGCAATGGAAGAGGATTTGCTATGTCCATTTCATTATTTTGGAATTAGTGATATTTCCATGATAACGGATGAACAAGCCAAGGCGAGAAATATTTCGGAGGAATATTTTGGAAGATTAACCGGTGACGAGCGTGTAAGACATGTCATCGAACAGGCGAAATATTATGGATACAGCGGTGATCGTGTTAAGGGACTTATTTTCTGCAGCAGGAATA
>ERZ780028.725-NODE-725-length-11238-cov-6.364929_pt1 | contig 11238 bp, 9 predicted proteins | sample MGYA00511859_ERZ780028 | MGnify/ENA primary metagenome ERZ780028 (study PRJEB29588, sample SAMEA2152254) | human gut metagenome | biome: human gut; feature: human-associated habitat; material: faeces | place: Denmark | collected 2008/2010 ...
AAAGGTAGGAAGGAAAAGAGGGGAAAAAAACACGCACGAGGCCGAATGCTTACTTGCTTCCTGGACTAATTTATCGTTTCACGTTAGTAATGAAGTTGTTTCACTAGGATGATGAAACTTCATCACTAGAGTGCTAAAGCTTCCTCACTAAAGTGAAATGATAAATAAAAAAAGGCGTGAACATGAACACATCCAGATAGAAAGGATTTCACGAGAACAACTCTTTCAGCACATCCAGCGATTTCAGCACCGGAAAATCCGGCAGATGCAAACGATAGTAATCATTCATAATAACCAGACAGCGGTTACGCTCCAGACGGCTCATAGTAAAAAGATGCATTGTTTCATAATTCATACGCATTAAAAGGTTGATACGTGAAGCCTCCTCCGGTTTCAAAAAAGCACCATGTAATGGCCGGACAGACACGAAGCAGGCATTCAGCATATCAAAAAAGCATCCTTCCCTATAATCCTCCGTATTAGGATACAGACCGAGGAAACGTGAAAAACGCATCAGAAAAACCAAATGAAAATTGGAGAAACTTCTGTCGCATTCGTCCAGCCACCGGATAGAATGCTCCAAATAAGCAAACAACGGCCCGTTCTCCGCTTCTTCACGCAAAGCACGATACAGAAATTCCGCCAAGAACATGGCAATGGAAGATTTATAAGGATCGTATGGCAACGTGCGGAAAGGATACCACGACTTCGCTTCTTTTATACGATACAAATTAGACATCGGACGATAATCCGCTTCAAACTCTATCATGGAAAGCGGCTGGAACAATACCGTCTTCACCGCCGATTTCCGTGAACGGGGAACAGACACAAGAAAAGAAGCACGGCCATTCTCGCGCGTATAAATATCAACGATATTCGAAGTATCATTGTATTTTAAGGTATGAAGTACAATTCCCACCGTCTTTTGAAGCATACTCTTTCTCTCTTTTATATACTAGGTAATCGTTGTCCGCAATACGTTTTTTGCTTTTCCACACAAATATACGCATCGTTGGAACATACAAAAATAGGTTTTTTAGATGAAAATGCACGTATTTACAAAAAAAATATGCCGAATATTTTGTCAATTCAAAAAGAGTTCCTACCTTTGCAACCGCAAAAGAGAAAAACACTCTCCGAAAGCAAGCCAAGCTAAGGCTCGGCAGAATCAAGGCTCGGCCCGTTCGTCTATCGGTTAGGACGCAAGATTTTCATTCTTGAAAGGGGGGTTCGATTCCCCCACGGGCTACAAATAAAAATAATAAAAGAACAAAATTAAAGATTAGTCGAAATGGCAAATCACAAATCATCATTAAAGAGAATCAGACAGGAAGAGAAGAGAAGACTTCATAACAGATATTATGCAAAAACAATGCGTAACACTGTTAAAAAACTTCGTGCAACTACTGACAAGGCAGAAGCTGTTGCAATGTATCCGGGCGTTCAGAAGATGTTGGACAAGCTTGCTAAGACCAATATCATACACAAGAACAAAGCCGCTAACTTGAAGTCAAAATTGGCTGCTTACATTAGCAAACTCGCTTAAGCAAAGTCTTAAACTAAAAGATAAAATAGGCAGGATTTTTCAATCCGGCCTTTTGTCTTTTTATGTGTTTCATAAAACACAAGCAATACATATTGCAAACGTAACATCGAAAAAATACGCAATTCCTCGCTCCGCGGAAAACAGCCCTGAAGAATCTGAAGCATTCATGAAGGATTTAGAAGAGAATCATACATGATAAGATGCTGATAAAAAGCCTGTTAAGCGTCAATGAAGGATTTGAAGGAAAAAGAAGCCCCATTGATCTTCAGAAGACTTACCCTCGAAATAAATACATCACTCCCCTACTTTTCCCGGCGTTCACGGACAGACCTCATTCCAAACCCGTCCAATCCCCTCTTTTTTACGTTTTTTAGTCCATAAAAGCTGCCTGTCTCAGCAATTTTTCGTATCTTTGAAAGCTAATATTTAAGATAATTGAATCAAACATGAGTGAAGAAGAAAAGATAAACGGCGAAAACAATTACTCGGCCAGTAACATCCAGGTATTGGAAGGTTTGGAGGCTGTACGTAAACGTCCCGCCATGTATATCGGAGACATCAGCGAAAAGGGATTGCACCACTTGGTTTACGAGGTTGTGGACAACTCTATCGACGAGGCATTGGCCGGCTACTGTGATCATATAGAAGTCACCATCAATGAAGACAACTCCATTACCGTACAGGATAATGGCCGTGGTATCCCGGTAGACTTTCACGAAAAAGAAAAGAAATCTGCATTGGAAGTGGTAATGACCGTGCTGCACGCGGGAGGTAAGTTCGACAAAGGTTCTTACAAGGTTTCAGGCGGTCTGCACGGTGTAGGTGTTTCTTGTGTGAACGCCTTGTCTACTCACATGACCACACAGGTATTCCGCGGTGGCAAGATCTACCAGCAGGAATACAGCTGCGGACATCCTTTGTATTCTGTAAAAGAAGTAGGAACAGCTGATATTACCGGAACAAAACAGACTTTCTGGCCGGATGATACCATCTTCACTGTTACCGAATATAAGTTTGACATTCTACAGGCACGTATGCGTGAATTGGCCTACTTGAACAAAGGTATCACCATTTCACTGACCGACCGCCGGATCAAAGAAGAAGATGGCAGCTTCAAGAAAGAAATATTCCATTCGGACGAAGGAGTGAAAGAGTTTGTACGTTTCCTGAACCGTAACAACGAAGCGCTGATTAATGATGTCATTTATCTGAATACCGAAAAAAACAATACCCCCATTGAATGTGCCATCATGTACAATACAGGCTATCGTGAAAGCCTGCATTCGTATGTAAACAATATCAATACAATAGAAGGCGGCACACACGAGGCCGGTTTCCGCAGCGCATTAACCCGTGTACTGAAGAAATATGCGGAAGATACCAAAGCACTGGAAAAAGCAAAAGTCGAGATTTCGGGAGAGGACTTCCGCGAAGGCTTGATTGCCGTCATTTCAGTGAAAGTAGCCGAGCCGCAGTTCGAAGGACAGACCAAGACCAAGCTGGGCAATAGCGAAGTGAGTGGTGCCGTGAACCAAGCTGTAGGCGAAGCGCTTACATATTATCTGGAAGAACATCCGAAAGAAGCAAAACAGATTGTTGACAAAGTGATCCTGGCTGCAACAGCGCGTATCGCCGCACGCAAGGCACGTGAATCTGTTCAAAGAAAGAGTCCGATGGGCGGTGGCGGACTGCCGGGCAAACTGGCCGACTGCTCGAGCCGTAATCCGGAGGAATGTGAACTATTCCTGGTCGAGGGTGACTCGGCAGGTGGTTCTGCCAAGCAAGGACGTAGCCGTGCCTTCCAGGCAATTCTACCTTTGAGGGGTAAAATCCTGAATGTGGAAAAAGCGATGTGGCACAAGGCTTTTGAAAGCGATGAGGTCAATAATATCATCACCGCCCTGGGTGTCCGTTTCGGTGTGGACGGAAATGATGACAGCAAAAAAGCGAACATCGACAAGCTGCGTTATCACAAAGTGGTGATCATGACCGATGCCGATGTCGATGGTTCTCACATCGACACCCTTATCATGACATTGTTCTACCGCTATATGCCGGAAATTATAGAAAACGGACATTTGTACATTGCCAATCCGCCATTATATAAATGCAGCAAAGGAAAAATCAGTGAATACTGCTACACCGAAGAAGCACGCCAGGCATTCATTCAAAAATATGGTAACGGACAAGAAAACGGAATCCATACACAGCGATACAAAGGTTTGGGTGAGATGAATCCCGAACAACTGTGGGAAACAACAATGAACCCTGAAACGCGTATTCTGAAACAGGTAACAATTGACAATGCCGCCAACGTAGACTATATCTTCTCCATGCTGATGGGAGACGATGTAGCTCCACGCCGCGAGTTCATAGAGAAAAACGCGACATATGCGAATATAGACGCGTAATTTTTCATTCATTATTTTTTAATCAAAATCCATCCTCACATCTTACAATTTGAGGTAGCCCCGATCCTGCTTTTCTCTGGATCGGGGCTTTTTTATCAATGAAAACCAACCTGACCCCATTTATATTTTTCCTCCTTTAAATGCCCGAAGAAACAGATACTCATACCGACTCTTTTTTTCGATGAAATGGGCAGAAATTGTAATAGTTCACCGCCGGTAACAAACATAACCTCATTCATTTTTCTTATAAATTAATTGGATGAAAGACGATATTCTGCCAGAAAGTCTTAATTTTGGGACATTAAACCATTTAACTCGAATAATAACATGAAACTCACATTTCGAATTGAATACCGTACAGCCTGGGGAGAAGAACTGGGGGTGATACTGGACGGAAACAATAGTGAACCTATCATCCTTCGCACTCCAAACGGGGAACATTGGGAAGGTGAAGCTGAAATGCCGGACCTCCCTGCATGCGTGCCTGTTTCCTACCGCTATGGAGTATATCGTGACGGACAGTGCATCCGCCGTGAAAGCGGAACCATGGCTCATTTGTTTTGCCCCGGAAAAAAGAAAAACTGCCACTACATATTAAATGATTTCTGGAAAGACCTTCCGGCTGAATCTTACTTATACAGTTCCGCCTTCAGTGGTGATTATCAGTCTGAGACAACTATAAAAGTCACAGCAAGCGCCGATGGAAGCATTACTTTCCGGGCCTTATGCCCTTGTCTGCATCATAAGCGTCAAGTGCTGGCTATCAGCGGAGATTGCCCGGCTTTAGGCAATTGGGATATTCAAAAAACGGTCCTGATGGAAGAAATACAACCGAACGAGTGGACCATCACACTGAATGTTTCTACTTTGGAGTTTCCGCTAAGTTATAAGTTCGTAGCCTGCAACGCCGACAGCAAGCAGGTAGAGGAATGGGAGAACCACGACAACCGGATGCTTAATAATCCGGAATTAAAAAAAGGAGAAATTTACCTGACACCGGAAACTGAAGTTCATTTCACTTCATCGGCCCGTAAAGTGGCGGGAACAGCTATCCCTGTATTTTCTCTCCGCAGTGAGAAAAGTTTTGGAGTAGGAGATTTCGGAGATTTGAAGAAACTGATAGACTGGGCGGCAAAGACTCACCAGCAAGCTGTACAGATCCTCCCTATCAACGATACGACCATTACCCATACCTGGATGGATTCTTATCCCTACAACAGCATTTCCATTTATGCATTCCACCCGATGTATATTGACCTGAACCAGCTGGGTAAGATGAAGGATAAGGAAGCGCTGGCTGTTTTTGAAGCCCGCCGGCAAGAATTGAACGCTCTTCCCCAAATAGATTATGAAGAAGTGAACAATGCCAAACGTGCCTATTTGAAAGTGATGTTCCAACAAACCGGAAGGAAAGTGCTGGCTTCGGCCGAATTCAAAAAATTCTTTGAAGAAAATGAACATTGGCTGCTGCCATACGCCGCATTCAGCTATCTAAGAGATCTGTATGGCACTCCGGATTTCAGCCAATGGCCTGAGCATACAGAGTACAAGGCAGAAGAAATAGCAGCCTTATGCGCACCGGACAGCTCTTGTTATGAAGAAATCGCCTTTTACTACTACACACAGTACCATTTACATATCCAATTACTTGATGCAGGAAACTATGCCCGCGAAAAAGGTATTATCTTTAAAGGTGATATCCCTATCGGCATCAGCCGCAACAGTGTGGAGGCATGGATTGAGCCGTATTATTTCAACATGAACGGTCAGGTAGGCGCGCCGCCCGACGCATTCTCCGTGAACGGACAGAACTGGGGCTTTCCCACCTATAATTGGGAGGTAATGGAACAAGACAACTACCAATGGTGGCAGAAGCGTTTCCGCAAAATGGCAGAGTATTTCACAGCTTACCGCATAGACCATATTCTTGGTTTCTTCCGTATCTGGGAAATCCCGTCCCATTCGGTACATGGTTTGCTGGGACAGTTTGTACCGGCATTGCCTATGAGTGTGGACGAAATTCAAAGTTACGGGCTGCCGTTCCAAAAGGACTTCATGACCAAACCGTTCATCAACGAAGAGATGCTAAACAAGATGTTTGGTGACAAAGCTGCCTTTGTAAAAGAAACATTCGTACAACATGCTCACGATGACATTTATGAAATGCGCCCGGAATATGATACCCAACGCAAAGTGGAGGCTTATTTCTCCGATAAGAAAGATGAAGAAAGTATCCATATACGCGAGGGAGTATATGCCTTGATAAGCAATGTATTATTTGTTCCCGACCGCAAGCACCCCTCCATGTATCATCCAAGAATTGCCGTTCAGAATGATTTCATCTTCGGGCGCCTCGACTGGAAGGAGAAAGATGCTTTCAACCGTCTGTATAATCATTATTATTACCAACGCCATAACCAGTTCTGGTATCAGGAAGCGATGAAAAAGCTGCCTATCCTGACACAAGCCACTTCTATGCTGGTGTGCGGAGAGGATTTAGGAATGGTTCCCGACTGTGTGCCTTGGGTAATGGACCAGTTGCAAATACTCAGCCTGGAAATCCAACGTATGCCCAAGAATCCCAAACACGAGTTCGGTCACGTGTGGGAATATCCGTACCGCTCGGTCTGTACTATTTCCACTCATGACATGTCTACTCTGCGGGGATGGTGGGAAGAAGATTATGAACAGACCTGCCGCTACTACAACCATGTAATGGGACACTGGGGAGAAGTTCCGGTTTCAGCCCCGGGATGGGTTTGCGAGGAAATAGTACGCCACCATCTGGAATGTCCGTCATTGCTGTGCATCCTGTCCTTTCAGGACTGGTTGTCAATAGACGAAGAAATCCGCTATCCCGATGTGAACGCGGAACGTATCAACGTACCTGCCAATCCAAGACATTACTGGAGATATCGTATGCATCTCACTTTGGAAGAACTGATAAAGAACAAGAAGTTCAATGAAAAGCTGGTAGAGATGATTGACACCACCGGCAGATTCTAACCATCCACCACAGACAGCCTGGGGCTGTCTGTGGTGACTCCCTACCCCAACGATAATCAATAACACACATACCATGAAAAAAATTCCCGATTTAGGTTTCTGGAAACTATGGAATATTAGTTTCGGATTCTTTGGCGTGCAGATAGCCTACGCTTTGCAAAGCGCGAATATCAGCCGTATCTTTTCCACTTTGGGAGCAGACCCACACAGTTTAAGCTATTTTTGGATATTACCTCCGCTGGCAGGAATCATCGTCCAACCCATCATAGGCGCACTGAGTGACCGCACTTGGACGCGTTTCGGACGGCGTATCCCCTATCTGTTTGCAGGAGCTCTGGTTGCTGTCTGCGTCATGTGCCTGCTCCCTAATGCAGGTAGTTTCGGAATGACAGTCAGTGCAGCTATGGTATTCGGTCTGATATCACTGATGTTCCTTGATACCTCTATCAATATGGCCATGCAGCCCTTCAAGATGATGGTGGGCGATATGGTGAATGAAAAACAAAAAGGACTGGCTTATACTCCATTCAGAGTTTTCTCTGTAATGCCGGCAGTCTGGCAGGATATCTTTTCCCGTTTATTTTTGCCGCCATCGGCATCAGTAATATTGCTCCCAAAGGTATTATTCCCGACTCTGTCATCTATTCTTTCTACATCGGCGCATTGATACTGATTCTATGCGTGATCTATACTTCGGCCAAAGTAAAGGAATTTCCTCCCGAAGAATATGCAGCATATCATGGCATCACCCATGAAAGCAAAAAAGAAAAGACAAATATGTTCAAATTGCTGGTCAAGGCTCCCAAAGCCTTTTGGACAGTAGGACTGGTACAATTTTTCTGCTGGGCAGCCTTCATGTTCATGTGGACTTACACCAATGGAACAGTTGCTTTGAATGTGTTCGACACACCGGTCATAACAACCATGACAAACGGTGTTTCCAGAGTGGTACTGGATACACAATCCGCACAATACCAGACAGCGGGAGATTGGGTCGGGATCTTATTTGCTGTCCAAGCCATCGGTTCCGTTATTTGGGCAACGATCATCCCGATGATTCAGAACCGCAAACTTGCCTACGTACTCAGTCTGGTATTGGGAGGCATTGGATTCATCTCCATTTTCTTTATCCATAATCAATATGCTTTATTTGCATCCTTCATCCTGATAGGTTGCGCATGGGCAGCCATGCTGGCCCTTCCCTTTACCATTCTGACCAATGCATTAACAGGAGGACATATGGGAACCTATCTGGGATTATTCAATGGAACTATTTGTGTTCCACAGATTGTCGCTGCTTCTTTAGGAGGTATCGTACTGAAGATGTTTACCAGTCCGGGTAGTGTCGCTCCGGAAGTAAACATGCTGGTATTGGCTGGAGTGTTCCTGATTATCGGTGCCGGCTGTGTAAGTATTATCAAAGAGAGGTAAAGCATTTCCCGAAAGTAATATATGCTCATTCCATCACCACCGTTCAATGTTCTGTTTCCCGAAACTGAAATTCACTCCGCGGTGTCAAAACTCTATTTTTGAAAACATGAACTTATAATCTGAAATTTGAGCATCCTAAAAGACTAAAGAAAGGATCGTATCATTACTCAATACAGAGTTTGATACGCCCCTTTTACGCGTTATAATTACTATCTGCAACTTTTCAAAGCTGTCATTTTGGTTTTGACACATTCATCTTCATTCCGTCCAGCATTATTCCAACTTCTCCATGAATTCTGGATGCCGATAGAAAAAATCATACGCCATATAATAAAGTACAAAGCGGTACTCATTTCTGACACATGAGTTACATTCTGCGCCCAAGTATATAATAAAACGAAGAGATAAATAATTGATTTTTACCTGTTTAGGCTACAAAATACAAGATAGGTTTTTATCGATCTCTTAGTAAGAGATATATAATTCTCGTGCAAAAATAAGGAAAGTTTTGATAACTAATACACTTTTCATTAAAAAAATACGATCTAAAGCAAAAAAAAGCCTTTTTTCTTATTTAATCTTTCTCTCAACAGCCCACTTCTCACTGATTTAATTATTTGATTTTATGCATATTACATCTATTTTGTCGATCTCTTACTAAGAGATCGACAAAATAAGCAAATAAAAAAACGAAAAAAGAATTGAATGGAATACCTGTTTCTGCGACGTAAAAAGACCCGCTACACTTCGGTGCGCCAAAAGACTTTGCTCTATCGTGCCGCCTCTCGCCGATGGGAGAAGGAGTTTGCGTTGCGGACGGACGTCCGCCGGATAGATGCTCTTATATATAAAGGTATATTATACCTGATGGAAGTGCGTCAAGTATTCCTCGATTCCTCTCTTTCGCTGAAGACACTGAGTGCGATGCTGGAGACAAACCAGACTTATTTAAGTAATGTGGTGAACCGCTATTTCGGCTGCAACCTGAAAGAACTAGTAAACACTTACCGAGTGGAATACGCCAAAGAGCTGCTCCGCAGCGGACGATGCCCCATAGAGGAAGTTCCCGTACGCAGCGGCTTCGGTTCGAAAAGCCCTTTCTATGTGGCGTTCGGAAAAGTGACGGGCATGACGCCCCGGCAGTATGTGGCACACGAGAGGAATCCGCTGAAACAGGAGGAAAACAATTAAGTCCTTTTATAATAAATGGTATGTATAACCAATTTTAGTTTTTTAAATTTATAAATTTAAAGTTTTTCTATTATGAACAAAAAGTTTTTAAGTGCAATCCTGTTCGGAGCCTTAATGGTTTCGTCAACAGGAACATTCGTGTCTTGTAAAGACTATGATGACGACATCAAGGACTTGCAGGAGCAAATCGACAAGCAGAAGACTGACTTGAGCGATAAGGTCACTGCCATTGAATCTTCTATCGCCAGCCTACAAACGGCTCAGACCGGCTTGGAAGCCAAAATAGCAGAAGTGAAAGATGCCGCTGAAAAGGCTGCTTTGGAAGCTCAGAAGGCTGCTATTGCTGCGGCTGCAGAAGAACTCGCCGGTGTAAAGGCAGAGTTGGAAGCTGCTATCACTAAATTGCAGACTGCAACCGATGAGGAAATTCAGGCTGTAAAAGGTGATATTACTGAAATCGAAGCTTCTATTGCTGAAGTAAACGGTAGAATCAATGCTTTGCAGGCATTTCAGACAACTACCGAAGAAACTTTAGCTGCTTTGGCTGAGGCTGATACTAAATTGGCAGGCACACTGACTGCATTGGATGCTGAAGTGAAAGCCAATAAAGTAGCTATCGGTAAAAATGAAGCTGCTATCGATGCTCAGAAAAAGGCTTTGGAAGCCTATATCTTGTCAAACGATGAGGCTGTAGCTGCCAATAAGAATGCCATTGAAGGGATTTTGGTTACATTGGGCGAACAACAGGAAATTTTGGATGGCCTGAAAGCATTCGATGTGAAAGAAACTCAGGATGCTATTGCGACTATCGAATCTAAACTGGCAACTATGGCTACTGAACTGACAACCTTGTCTAATCAGATTTCAGCAATCAACTCCAATTTGGATTTGGTTTGGGCTGCTATTGCCAAAGGTGTAACTCACGTTTCTCTGTATGCTTCGGCTAACGGTGCTATCATTAATGGTGAAAACGTGACACTTGGAGCAGCCGACATTGAATTACTTTCTGCCAAATCAATCGCTGACTGGACTTTCGGTGAAGGAATGCCGGGTGCTGTTAAATTCACTAAGGGTGAAAGAAGCAAACTGAGAGCTACCTTGGTTGTTCGCGTTTCTCCCGTTACTGCAACTTTAAATGCAGGAGACATTCACTTTATCAGTACTCAACTGGACGGTACTACTCCGGTAGACTTGGTTGAAAAAGGTTTGGTGAAAGTAACAGGTATAGAGGCTTATAAAGGTGAAGTATTGTCACGCGCCGGTATTTCAGCAACAGGATTGTGGACTGTAAACTTGGAAGTGGGTGATAAATATGATGAAACTGCTTATGACAAGGCAACAACCGTTGTTAAATCAGAAGAAGGATATGTTTTTAGTGGAAAAGCCGATATGACTTTAGCCACTAAAGAAAAGTCTATTTTATTTGCGGTGAAGGTTGCTGATACAGACAATGCTGCTAGAGCTGCAGTTTCTGAATATGCTTTAGCGTTTACAAAAGATAATTCTGAAGCGAAATCAGTACTTGATTTTAATGTATGGGCCGGAACAGACGGTTGGAAAGTTGCTAATTTGCACAACCGCTATGAACGTAGTGAAGAAGATGCTACTACTACTGCTCCTGCAGAATATAAGTGGGCAGGCATTCCTGCTGCC
>ERZ780028.734-NODE-734-length-11162-cov-2.906816_pt1 | contig 11162 bp, 8 predicted proteins | sample MGYA00511859_ERZ780028 | MGnify/ENA primary metagenome ERZ780028 (study PRJEB29588, sample SAMEA2152254) | human gut metagenome | biome: human gut; feature: human-associated habitat; material: faeces | place: Denmark | collected 2008/2010 ...
GGTGAAACCTCGTTTGGAGTAAACATACCGATTGTTTTAAACGCAACTCCTGCCCATCCCTCGTCAAAAGCCTTGGCAACCATTTCGTAATTACTGCCGACTACCGACGAAGAAAGGAAAAACGGATTTTCACACTTTACTCCGCAAAGGTCGGTGCTTAGGTCAATTTCTTTAGGAGCAACGGGCTTTTTCTTTGCAACAAGTTCTGTTATTTTATCAATCCTGACAGGTGCATCAAATTTTGCTCTGTTGCACTCTTGCATACAACTGCCGTCTATGCAACTTACGCAAGGATTGTCTGCAAGAAGATACCTTGCACCCTCCTGATTTTCAAAATTAATTGAACGGATAATTCTGTCAATTCTTACTCCGTGTTCACAAGCATTGGCACAAGGAGCGTTTTCACAAAGAAGACATCTGCTGCTTTCACTTTTTAAAACTACCTCTCTGTATCCCATAATATCAACCACTTTCAAAACTATTTTGAGGTACTGCGCTTAATATACATACCGCTGCCGGGTGTACCTGTAAAGTTGCCGTTGTCATAAACAAGGCTGCCTCTTAAATATGTCTGAACAGGATAGCCGTGGAGCTTTTTGCCCTCCCATATTGTATGGTCGCAATCCGAATGCATATTATTTACGCTGACAGTAAAATCTTTGTCCTTATCGTAAATTACAATGTCTGCGTCCTTACCGACTTCGATTGCACCCTTTGAATCACAGCCGAAGATTTTTGCAGGATTTGTCGAACAAACCTCAACTGCTCTTTCAAATGTAATCTTACCGCTGTTTGCTGCGTCAAGCATATACGGATAAAGGTTTTCAATACCCGCACAACCGTTTGGAATCTTTGTAAAATCATCCTTACCCCAATCCTTTTCGTAACTTTGGAACGGACAATGGTCGGTTGCAACCGTATCAATAAGTCCTGCCTTGAGCGCAGTCCACAAAGCATCCTGACTTTCCTTACCTTTCATAGGAGGTGAACATACAAAGTTTCTGCCGTCCTCACGCTTGTAAACATCGCAGGTAAATTCAAGGTACTGCGGACAGGTTTCAATGTAAATTTCATGGCCCTCTGTCTTTGCCTTAATGCATTCTTCAAGTCCTTCCTTGTCTGCCATATGAACAATGTAAAGAGGTGCTTCAAGGTGCTTTGCCCAATGCACTGCTCGTTTATCTGCCTCTGCCTCAACAAATTCAGGTCTGCTAAGATAATGATACCATGCGCTTGTTTTTCCCTCTTTTAAGAACTGCTCCGTTCTCATATCAATAAGATCGGGATTTTCTGCATGGAGATTGATTTTTGCGCCAAGCTCCTTTGCTCTTAATAGAAGTCTTACAAATGTTGCGTCATCAACCATCATCTTTTCTTTTTTATAAACAAAGAAACACTTAAAGCTTGTAATACCCTCTTTCACGGCTGTTTCCATTTCGTCAAGAATTTCTCCGCCGTTTAAATCAGTGATACAGCAATGGAATGCGTAGTCTACACAAGCCTCTTTTTCAAGCACAGCTTTTTTTGAATTGATAAGTCCCATAATAGTTTCGCCGCTGTGCTGAACAGGATAATCAAAAACTGTTGTCACACCGCCGCACGCTGCTGCACGAGTACCCGAAAGATAACTGTCGGCAGATACTGTTCCGCCAAACGGCATTGCCAGATGTGTGTGAACATCAATAGCACCCGGCAATACAAGTTTGCCTTTTGCGTCAACAACTTTAGTAGCAGATACTTCAAGGTCTTTTCCGATTGCTGCAATTTTACCGTCCTTAACGGCTACATCTGCCTTATAGCTGCCCTTTGCGGTAACTATTGTTCCGTTTTTAATTAATAGATCCATAATGTTCCTTTCCTTTCTTTTTTACCGTGCGGCGGAAAACTTACCGCCGCACGGTTTTTATTATCTTACTTTGTAAAGAGGTCTTTTTTGTAAACAAGTTCAAGACCCGATCTCTGATATACCTGTGCGATTTCAAGGAGATCCATACCGCCTGCATTTGCAGAAGTAAGGTTTGCCACCCATGTTACACCAAAATCAACCGTACCGTTGTTTACTGCTGTTGTTTCCGAAATATCGCCGCCACCCGGTGTGATAGTAACCTTAAGACCGACTTCGTCATAATAACCCTTAGCCTGTGCTACATAGTAGCCCATAAACTGAGCCTGTGGCAACCACTTAAGCTGAATTGTTACATCTGTCTTTTCAAGTGTACCGAACTTACCGTCTGCAGATGCGTTTGCTGCCTCAATGTACTGTGTATCACGAATATCATCAAGTGTAAAACTTTCGAGTTTAGAAGATGCCGACGAATCATCAAGCTGTACATACTTCTTACAAAGGTCAAGAGTCTGCTGCATTGCCTCTTCGTCCATAGTACCGTAGTCGCTTACCGCATTGCCCTTTGTATCTGTAGATACAAGTTTTGCAACCTGCTGTGCCATATAGAGCTGGTGATCGGAAGACACCGAAGAACCTGCATCAAATACAATCTGCGCTGCCTCCTCCGGATTTTCTACTGCGTATTTCCAGCCTTTCATTGATGCATAAACAAATGCCTTTACTGTATTAGGATTATTCTTCGCAAACTCCTTTGTACAGAAAATATTATCTTCAAGCATTGCAACACCCTCGTCATTCATATCAATGGTGCCTACTGTATCGCCGTACTTGTAACCGCCGTCATAATCGTTAATTACAAGACCGAGTTCGTTAAATGTCATTGCCGATGCAAGTGTAATATCGTCCTGGTCAAAACCGTCCATTGTAAAGTCCTGCGAAAGATATGTTGTAGGAAGATCATATTTCTGCAAAAGTGCGAGAATTTCGTATTCGTTACCAAGTCCCCAGTTACCGATTTTGCCCTCTGCTGCGGCCTTTTTGATAATCTCTTCGTTTGTCATTGGTGTACCTGTTGAAGCTGAATCCGCTTTGGAATCAGATGATGAACCGCCTGAATTACCGCAACCGGCAAAAGCTGTTGCAGTCATCATTGTTGCAAGCGAAACGGCAAGCAATCTTTTGACATTCATTTTTGTTTTCATTTGAAATTCCCCCAATATACTTGATTTTATGTAAACCGTTTTTCGGTAAACAACTGTAAATTATTTTATTCTGCGTTTTTTAAGTACAATTGATTCCACGAGCATAAGCACACCGTACATTAAAAGTCCTATAAGACAAGCAACAACTATATATGCCCACGCTGTAGGATACTGTCCCAATACAATGTTCTCTCTGATTTCTCTGCCAACACCGACTATGTATTCCGCAAAGTATTCAGAAACAACTGCGCTGATAATACTGATAGGAACGCTTACTCTAAGTGCTGTAAATATATACGGAACAGAATTCGGAAGTCTTAGCTTAAAGAAAACCGTACTTTTCTTTGCCGCATACGATGACATAAGATCGAGTGCAAACGGCTTTAATTCCGTTAAACCTCTGTAAGCGTTAATACTCATACTTGCAATGCAAACAATCATAACAACAAAAGTTTTTGCAAACATACTTCTTATGTTCGGGTCACTGCTGATGTCTTTTGTCCAGTTTGTCATTACAGGAGCAAGTGCTACAATCGGAATAGCATTAAATGCACCTACTATTGTAAGTCCGCCTTTACCCCATTTTTGAAAGGTTGCGGCAAATACGGCAATTAAATATCCGATAATCGAGCCTATCAGAAGTCCCGCAACGGCAACTATAATCGTATAAAGTGCATTTTGTGAAAAAGCGGGAATATTATCTAAAATAATGTGACATATTCTCGACGGAAGCGGAAGTGTGTTTGTGTCGGTATTAAAAAATTTGTGCAAAATTTGTCCCTGCCACAAAACAATAATCAGAACACCGAACAATACCGGAAGGAGTATGCTGCTGATTGTCTGAGCAGCTCGGTTTTCTTTGAGTTTTTGCCATAAGCTCTTTCTTCTTCTGATCAATTAAACCGCCTCCTTTTTCTTTTTTGATTTGCGTTCAATACGCTTTAGCGGTGAAACTCCGTTTTCAATCCAGCCCATAAGTGAACAGCTAAGTACACCGATTACCGCACTGAATACTACAATATCCCAAAATACATATATTGACATTGCGTGTTTAAGCGACTGTGAGAGCATACAACCGAGTCCGCCGTCACCCTGCAAGGTATCTACAAGGATTGAAGCTGTAATTGCCATCGGTGCCGCTATCTTCAATCCTGTAAAGAAATACGGAATACAGGACGGGATAAGCATCTTGAAATAAACTGTGGATTTCTTTGCCGCATATGAATACATTAGTTCATACTTTTGTTTTTCCACCGAGTTAAGTCCTGCAAGTGTATTTGTAGCCACAGGATAGAATGTAAGGATTGCCGCAATGATAATTCGGCTTGAACCGATGTCGTGAGTCATTGCAAGAATAATTGGTGCCATACCGAGAATAGGTATAAGCTGTATAAGCATTAGGTACGGAGCGGCAATTTTATTGACTGTATTTGAAAGTTTCATTAAAATTGCAAGTCCGAATCCGATTAATGTACCAATCAAAAAGCCCTGTCCTGCTCTTGAAAGCGTTTGCCCTGCGTTTACAAGCACAACCTGCAAGCAGCTCATACCGTTTGCTACAGGTTTAGGGTCAATAAACGAATAAGCTATCTGCCATATATGCGGCATAATGTTTTCGGGGGTTCGTTTTGTGGCGGCTACCACAAAAGCAAATATCTCCCATATTACAAGTATTCCAAGCACCCAAACCAAAGTTACCGATGCTTTGGAGCTTTTTATCTTTTTAATTATCTTCATCATAAGCTACCACCCTCAAAGCTGTTTCTTACCTTTGAAACGAGTTCGCCAAAATGAGGAGTATCTCTCATATCAATCGTTCTCGGATAAGGCAAATCAGCGTCAACAACAGCCGAAAGTCTGCCCGGATGTGGAGAAAGAACGCAAATTCTTGTTGAAAGGAAAACAGCCTCCTGAATATTGTGAGTTACAAATACAATTGTTTTGTTTGTTTTTTCCCAAATATTTAAAAGATCAAGGTGTAACTTTTCCTTAGTGAACTCATCAAGTGCCGAAAAAGGCTCGTCCATCAAAAGTATTTCCGGTCTTATGCCAAAAGCTCTCGCAATGCCTACTCTCTGCTGCATACCGCCCGAAAGCTGCTGCGGATAATGGTCTGCAAACTTTGTAAGTCCTACCATCTCAAGCATTTCGTCTGCTCTGTCAGACCTGTCTTTTTTAGAGTAGCCCATAATTTCAAGCGGAAGTTCAATGTTTTTCTTAACTGTTCTCCATTCAAAAAGTACGGGATTCTGAAATACAATTCCGAATTTCTGCATAAGTCTTATTTCCTTAGGAGTCATATTACTTACTCTGACATTGCCCGATGTAGGTTCAAGCAAATCGGCAATTGTTCTTAAAAGGGTTGTTTTACCGCAACCGGAAGGTCCGAGAAGTGAAATGAATTCTCCCTTGTGAATATCAAAATCCACATTGTCGAGTGCCTTAACATCGTTGCCCTGATTATCCTTAAACACCACCGACACATTATTTATAGCGATTTCAACATCATTTTTCATAATTGCTTCGCTGTTCAAATTCATATATCTTACCTCCCGAATAATAAAAAAGCACAGCAAAGTTGAGTTTTCACTGCGCCTTTGCTGTGCCTGTAATCTTAAATTTTACCGAATGCTTTAAGCATACAGTTTTTTGTAAATTTCTATGCAGTCGTCCTCGGTTACTGTCTTAACCGTATTGGCGGGACTTCCGCTGGCTACCGCATCAATAGCCATTTTAGGTATTCTTGAATAATACTCATCTCTGTCTATGCCGTATTTTTCAAGAATGGGAATTTCGCATACATCACAAATATTCTGCAATGAATCAATAAACTTTTCGGCTGCTGCCGAATCCGAATCATCATTGTCTGCAATGCCTGTTGCTCTGCCCAAATTTGCAAATTTTTCATATGCACCCGATACCGCAAAACTTAAACATTCCTTTAAAAGCATTGCGTTTGACATACCGTGCGGCACATGGAAGAATGCACCGATAGGGCGGCTCATTCCGTGAACAATGGTTACGCTTGAATTATTTATACAAATGCCTGCCTCCAAAGCCGCAATGCTCATCTGCTCCCTTGCCTCTGCATTGTCGGGTTCTTTATAAGCTATCGGCAAATATTTCATAATTCTTTTTACTGCGGAAACCGCAAGCGTATCTGTCATAGAAAAAGCTTTTTTAGAGGTATAAGCCTCTACTGCGTGTGTAAGAGCGTCAAGTCCTGTTGCGGCTGTAACACTTTTGGGTGCATCGACAGTAAATTCACTGTCTACAATTGCAAGTTTCGGAACAAGCACATCACCTTTCAAAAGCATTTTTATCTGCTTTTTGGAATCGGTAATTACCGTAAATTTAGTTGCCTCACTGCCTGTACCTGCGGTAGTCGGAATTGCAGCAAGCGGCAAAATTTCGCCTGTAATTTCTTTTCCGCTGAAATCCGCAATACTGCCATCGTTTACTGCCATTGCTGCGATTGCCTTTGCCGAGTCAAGAGGACTTCCGCCGCCGATTCCGATAATAAAATCACAATCGGACTCTTTAAGCATCTTTACACCGTTATTTACCATAACATCGTCAGGCTCACCTGTAATGCCGTTAAAAATTACATATCCTATACCCTCTTCGTCAAGCAATGCCGTTAGTTTTTTCATCATATCCGAAACCGCAATGTGTCTGCCTGTTACGATAAAAGCCTTTCTGCCCATTTCTTTTAAAAGCGGTGCAGCCTCGTTAAGCACGCCTTTGCCGACTACTATGTGATTTGGAACTACAAAATGTGACATTTTAATATCTCCCGTTATTTTAGAATTTTACTATTATAGTATCAAATCAATTCATTGTCAACATATGTAAGAACTTCGTCCATCTTTACCATTTCTTCCCTGATCTGTTCTTCTGTAATGATAAGCGGCGGATTTACAAAGAGCATATTTTCGTGTGAATAAGTCATAAACTTTTTCTTCTTTAACATTCCTACAAGACTGCCCATAATGTCTTTTTCATCCTTGCCGTACGGAACTAACGGTTCTTTTGTTTTCTTGTCCTTTACAAGTTCAATAGCAGAGAACAAACCGATATATCTTACATCGCCTACACAAGGATGTTTCTCTTTCATTTCTTCAAGAATTTCACCGAGCACCTTGCCAACCTTGTTTACATTGTCAAGAATGTTAGCCTCGCTGTAGTAGTTTACACAGGCAACACCTGCCGCACAAGCAAGCGGATGACCGCTGTATGTAAGGCCGCAGGAAAGAAGATGATCGTCAAAGTAATCTGCGATTTTCTGCGATACCGCAACGCCGCCGAGCGGAACATAGCCGCAGGTAACGCCCTTTGCAAATGATACAATATCGGGAACTACATCAAAATTCTGGAATGCAAACATTTTACCTGTTCTGCACCAACCTGCCATAACCTCATCGCAAATCATCAGAATACCGAACTCATCACAAATCTTTCTTACTCCCGGTAAGTAACCCTTAGGAGGAATAATTACACCGTTTGAACCTGTAATTGTTTCCATAACGATTGCGGCTACACTGTCAGGGCCTTCGTAAATAATCTGCTCTCTCAATTTAGTGAGATAATATTTTGTAGCTGCCTCTTCGGATTCAAATTCAACAGCCTCTCTGTAAACATACGGATCAAAAAATTTTATAAATCCCGGAATACCCGGCTCAAGCGGATATCTTCTCGGCTCGCCCGTAAGGTTGCCTGCGCCGAATGAAGAACCGTGATAACTTCTGTAACGGCTGAATACCTTGTTTCTGCCCGTAAACATTCTTGCAATCTTTACTGCGTTTTCGTTTGCGTCTGCACCTGCATTTGTAAAGAATACTTTGCCAAAACTGTCCGGAAGAAGATTAATAATCATTTCCGCAAGTGTTGACTTTGCCTCTGTTGCGTATGACGGACCTACAAAACAAAACTTATCAACCTGTTCTTTAATTGCATCTCCGATAGCTTTGTTACCGTAACCTAAGTTAAGGTTTACAAGCTGTGAAGACATATCTGTATATTTATTACCGTCAAAATCGTAGAAGTAAATTCCCTCTGCCTTTGCAACAGGAATAGGATTTAAGTTAACCTGCTTGCTCCATGACTGAAGTACATATTTCTTATGGTTTTCAACAATTTTTTCAGGTGTCATAATTATCATCCTTTCAAATCATACCCTATCAAATCACAAATGGGACTTCGTGTTCAACGAAGCCCCATTGCTTTGAAATCTCTTTTGTTTATGCCATTATTATACCACGATATTTTATGAGCGCAACACTTTTATGCACAAATTTCTTTGTGCTGCGGCACAAATTGCAAATATAAAGCATCACTTTTTATAGGGAAATCTGTCATAATTCATAATATTTTATAAGCCGCAAACAACTTGTGCATAATATTGTTATCGGATTGTAAATTTTAAATCTAAATTCTTATACTTACTTGACATAAATATATTTAGGTGATAAATTAATATATGATAAAGTTTAATCGGAGGTGAGATTTAATGGACAGTTGCAGTAGTTTTGGTCGAAGTATTCAAACAGGTGTTACGGAAATACTCAATGTAAGGCTGTCTGTTAAATTCTGACTGATGTTTAGCCTTTTGTAAACATAATATTACTTTCTGTTCCACCGAATATTATCCTATACTGCTCAACAATCAATTGTTAAACTGCTGTGGGAATAGCGGTGGTATTTTTATGCCCTTTTGAGGCAAATGGGAGGTAATGATATGACAGAGAAAGTATTAAACAAACCAATGTATGCAGACGAAATCGTAAAGATTTTCAGGAGCGGACTTTCAAAAGACGAGCTTATAGAAAAAATTTCCGACTACCATACAAGCGATATTGCCGACGCTCTTGAAAAAATGACTGCCAACGAAAGAAAAGCGCTCTACCCTGTTCTCGGTGTGGAACTTGTTGCGGAAATATTTTCTTACATTGAAAATTCGGAAGAGTATCTGAAAGAAATTAATTCCGATAAAGTTGCTAATCTGCTTTCGGAAATGGACTCCGACGATGCGGTAGATATTCTTGAAAAGCTCGGCGATGACGACAGAAAAAGAATAGTCGCCTTGCTTGACAACGAAGCAAAACAAGATGTACGAATGATTTTATCTTATGACGATGATGAAATCGGCAGTGAAATGACTACCAACTACATCGTTATAAGCAAAAATCTTTCTATAAAAGAAGCCAGACACGAACTTATCTCGCAGGCAGGCGAAAATGATAACATCAATACGATTTACGCTGTTGACGACAACAACTGTTTTTTCGGCGCTATTGATTTGAAAGATTTAATTGTTGCAAGGAATTATCAAAATCTTGATGACATCATAGTAAAGTCATATCCTTTTGTAAAGGCACACGAAAAAATTACGGATTGTATTGAACAATTAAAAGACTATGCAGAGGATTCTATCCCTGTGCTTGATGACGAAAAACATATTCTCGGCGTTATTACCGCCCATGATATTGTTCAGGTTGTGGACGAAGAACTCGGTGAGGATTACGCAAAACTCGGTGGTTTGACCGCAGAAGAAGATTTAAAAGAAACCACTTTACAAAGCACAAAGAAAAGATTGCCTTGGCTAATTATTCTGCTTTTTCTCGGTATGGGAGTATCTTCGGTGGTAGGCATTTTTGAATCGGTGGGAGCCGTTATTCCGATAGTTATATGCTTTCAGTCGCTCATACTTGATATGGCGGGAAATGTAGGCACTCAATCGCTTGCGGTTACAATCCGTGTACTTATGGATGAAAATCTGACAGCGTCAGACAAATTAAAACTCACCGTCAAAGAAATGAAAGTCGGATTTTCAAACGGAATTCTCCTCGGTGTAATGGCAGTGATTTTTGTCGGTCTGTATATTTTCCTTATTAAAGGAAACGGTATTGCCTACTCGTTTATTGTATCGGGCTGCGTAGGATTTTCGCTTTTGGCGTCTATGGTAATTTCAAGCCTTATCGGCACACTTGTTCCTATGTTCTTCAACAAAATGAAAATCGACCCTGCCGTAGCGTCAGGCCCATTGATTACAACCATAAACGACCTTGTTGCAGTTGTGACATATTACGGTATGGTATGGCTGCTTTTGATTAACATTTTACATTTAACCTAAATATTTTTACGATAAACAGGCGTGATTTTTTCGCCTGTTTTTGTTTGCGTAAATATTTCATATTACAACTAAACATCTTGTAATTTTACTTTTCTCTTATAAACACAACTGTGCATTTTGTAAAAATTTTTTAAGTAAACATCAGTGTATTTTTCAAAATTTTAGGATTTACTTTTTTATTCTGCTATGCTATAATTCATACGAATTTAAGGATATTGTAGTCCATAATTATTCTTTACAATAAATTTTAACAAAGAAGTGTGAATTATTATGACCGGTTCAAAATCCGTACGAAATTTGACGCAGGGTAAAATATTCAGTCAGATTTTATTTTTTGCCATTCCCGTAATTATAGGAAACCTTTTACAGGAATTATATAATGTAGTTGATACCTTGATAGTGGGGCAAACGCTTGGCGAAATCAAACTTGCGGCGGTAGGCTCTACAAGCTCTCTTAACTTTTTTGCGCTCGGCTTTTTCATAGGTTTATCTGCAGGCTGTTCGGTAATCACCTCTCAACACTTCGGTGCAGGAAATATTAAGCAAATCAAAAAAAGTGTTGCCGCACATATATTAATCGGAATTATATCATCTGCCGTACTTACAGTTGCTTTTGTATTTTTAGTAAATCCGTTTTTAACAATGCTCGGCACTACAAAAGAAACTTTTGATTACGCAAGCCGGTATCTTACAATAATCTACCTCGGCATACCGGCAACTATGCTTTATAATCTTACAGCATCATTGCTCAGATCGGTCGGCGACAGCAAAACTCCGTTGTATTTACTGTTGTTCTCTTCTGTTCTGAATGTCGGACTTGACCTGCTGTTTATAGTAGTATTCAAATGGGATGTTGCAGGTGCGGCAATAGCAACTGTAGTTTCACAATTAATCTCCGCAGTGCTTTGCTGTATTTACATATGTTTTAAAGTTAAGCTTCTTTTGCCGACCAAAGAAAGTTTTACAAGTATAGGCAGAATGG
>ERZ780028.736-NODE-736-length-11149-cov-3.434199_pt1 | contig 11149 bp, 10 predicted proteins | sample MGYA00511859_ERZ780028 | MGnify/ENA primary metagenome ERZ780028 (study PRJEB29588, sample SAMEA2152254) | human gut metagenome | biome: human gut; feature: human-associated habitat; material: faeces | place: Denmark | collected 2008/2010 ...
AAGCAGTGCTCCCGCGGAAGAAGAACAGGGCGAGGACGAAGGGGAAGACGGCGATGATATGAAACTTACCAGCCTTCAGAGTATCTCCGATTTCATGACCTGTGCTGGAAGGACCATGCCGGAAAATATCCGCCTGTGGGCGAGAAGAAACCTGGCAGTGGCAAGATCCCACGAGGTATCTCCCGAGGAGAGAAGGCATGCACAGAGAGCCTTGTCCATTATGATGAACATTCAGTGGAAGGGCAACTATTTTGAGGCTATTGATCCCGTGGAAGCCAGACGGATCCTGGATGAGGAATTGTACGGCATGGAGCGGGTCAAACAGCGTATCATGGAGACCATTATCCAGATCAACCGTACCCACACTTTACCGGCCTATGGCCTGCTTCTGGTGGGACCGGCGGGAACCGGTAAATCCCAGATTGCTTATGCGGTGGCAAGGATTTTAAAGCTTCCCTGGACTACATTGGATATGAGTTCCATCAACGATCCGGAGCAGCTGACCGGAAGCTCCAGGATCTACGCCAATGCCAAACCCGGTATCATCATGGAAGCTTTTTCCATGGCGGGAGAGTCCAATCTGGTATTCATCATCAACGAGCTGGACAAAGCGGCCAGCGGCAAAGGTAACGGCAATCCGGCGGATGTATTGCTTACCTTGCTGGATAATCTGGGATTCACGGACAACTATATGGAATGTACCGTGCCGACCTTCGGGGTCTATCCGATTGCAACGGCTAACGATAAGGAGCAGATCAGTGCCCCGTTAATGTCGCGTTTTGCAGTGATCGATATACCGGATTACACACCGGAGGAGAAGAAGATCATTTTCTCCAGATTTGCCTTGCCAAAGGTACTGAAACGCATCGGACTGCAGGCAAACGAGTGCATTATCACCGAAGAGGGACTGGAGGCGGTGGTGGAGATCTATTCCAACACCAGCGGTATCCGTGATCTCGAGCAGGCGGCGGAACATCTGGCAGCCAACGCACTGTATCAGATTGAAGTGGACGGATTAACAGAAGTCGTATTTGACGCGGAAAAAGTGAAGAAATTATTTCTGTAAATAAGAGAAGCAGGTAGTCGCAGGACGCGGTTGCCTGCTTTTTGTGCAGACTATTATAGAAAAACGAGTAGAGGAGAGGGAACATGGCAAAGAAAGTATTAGTGATCACGGATGCACAGAACGAATTCATCACCGGAGCACTGGGCAACAAGGAGTGCGAGGCAGCGGTAAAAAATATCGTTGCGGCAGCAAAAAGTGGGGAATACTATAAGGTGATCATCACCAAGGATACCCATACGGCAGATTATCTGGACACCCAGGAAGGAAAAAGACTGCCCATTTTGCATGGACAGGAAGGCACAGAAGGGTATGAGATTCATCCGGATATTGTAAAGGCGGTACAGGAACATTATGCACCGGAAAATGTGATCACAGTGAAAAAGCCGACCTTTGGCAGTCCGGAATTCGGGAAACTATTAAAAACCATCTGGGCAGAGGTGACGGCAGCAGGAGAGGTAGCAGAGGGGGAATATCCCATGGAAGTGGACTTTACCGGATTCTGTACCGGAATCTGTGTGTTAAGCAATGTAGTCATGGCAAAGGCATTTGTACCGGAAGCAAGAGTATGTGTTATCGAGAACGCCTGTGCCTGTGTGACTCCGCAGACCCACCAGACGGCGATTGCTGCCATGGGACCGATCCAGGTGGATGTCATTTAGAGAACATATCCTATTTACATAGCTGTGAATCTAAGAGAGAAAGAGGAAAAATCATGACATTACCACAGATCATCAACAGTTTACTGGAAAACGATATGTATAAGTTCTCTATGGGACAGTGCATTTACCACCAGTTCAGCGCGTATAAGACTACCTGGACGTTTAAATGCAGGAATACAGATGTACTTTTTACACCGGAGATGGTGGAAGAGATCAAGGCACAGATCCGGGCGTATTGTAGCTTACGTTTTACGGAGGAAGAATTGAATTATCTGGAAAATGTAAAATGGATCAAGGGTTCCTATGTGGATTTCCTGCGCCTGTGGCAGCCCAGATACGAAGATTTTGAGATTGGAAGGGATGCAGCCTGCGGTCTGACCATCGAGACAAAAGGCTCCTGGTTAAACACTTCCATGTATGAGATCCCGACTCTTGCCATCGTCAACGAAGTATTTTTCAGGATGAATTATGATTATAACAGACTGTATGCTTCCTTCCGGGAGCGGTTGGAGGATAAGATTCAGAAACTTGTAGATGGGACCTATTGTCTTGGTAATTTCAGTGAATTTGGACTGCGGCGCCGTCTCTCTGCAGAGGCACAGGAACTGGCAGTACAGGAGCTGGTGGGTCACAATAAGGATTATAAGGACTCCGCCTGCATTGGTACCTCCAATGTCTATCTGGCAAAGAAATGGAATGTGACACCGGTGGGAACCATGGCGCATGAATGGATCATGTGTACCGGGCAGGGCAATCACAAGCACAATCCGGCATATTCCAACTGGTATGCCCTGGATGCCTGGGTGAAGGAGTATGGTGTATTAAACGGCATCGCTCTGACGGACACCATCACTACAGATTGTTTCCTGAAAGATTTTCAGCTGACCTATTCCACCCTGTTTTCCGGAGTGCGGCATGACAGCGGGGATCCCTTTGCCTGGGGCGAGAAGATGATCGCCCATTATGAGGCTCAGGGAATCGATCCAAAGCGTAAGACACTGTTGTTCAGTGACAGCCTGGATTTCGCACGGGCGGATAAGCTGCGGAAGACTTTCAAGGATCGCGTGACGGTGGCGTTCGGGATCGGCACTTATATCGCCAACGATACCTGTGAGGAGCCTTTAAATATCGTCATGAAGACGACAGCCTGCAACGGCATGGATGTGGCGAAGATCTCCGATACGCCCGGCAAGGAAATGTGCAAGAATGAGGAGTATGTGGATTACCTTACCAGGTGTATCAAATGGAGAATGGAGCACGACAGATAGGAGCAGCAGAAAACGATGGAATATGAACATATTGAGCACACCTTTGCACCGGTGTATGATGCAGATTCGGAGGTGCTGATCCTGGGCACCTTGCCATCTGTGAAATCTAGAGAAAACCATTTTTATTATGGACATAAACAGAACCGTTTCTGGAAGGTGTTGGCGGATCTGTGTGGGGAACCGGTGCCGGAGACCATTGAAGAGAAAAAGGCGATGCTCCTTGCACATCATATAGCCATCTGGGATGTGATCCAGAGCTGCGATATCAAGGGCTCCAGCGACAGCAGTATACGGAATGTGGAACCGACGGATATCCGACACATGTTGACGGAATCTAAGATCACGGGAATCTATGCCAATGGGAATAAGGCGGGAGAACTGTACCGGAAGTACCAGCTGCCGCTTACGGGAAAGGAAGCCACGGTGCTGCCCTCTACCAGTCCTGCGAATGCGGCATGGTCCCTGCAAAAATTGTGTGAAGCCTGGCGAAATACCATTGACATAACCAACAAAATTTCATATGATAATATAAATGATACATGAAGTACCAAAAGCATACGGGTAAAAGGGGATTATAACATAGAACAGGCCGCACGTCTTTTATGGATGTGCGGTCTGTGTTATAATAGGGAAATAGAGGAAGGAAGGTGCCTTATGTTCCCATTAATCAACAAACAAGAAACCGGTGTTAACTTACGTAGAATCATGGACATGCGTGGAATTGCGCCAAAGGATGTGCAGGAATATCTTGGACTTGGTTGTGTGCAGAGCGTGTACCGTTGGATCGATGGCGTAAATATGCCGACCATTGATAATCTGTATGCGCTAAGCGAGCTGCTTCAAGTTCCGATTGATGCAATCGTGCGTGGCAACAGGGCACCGATTGTGCCGGATATTATTGTAAAGCCACTGGATTCTCGCGAAAGCAGACTGTGTGCTTATTATGAAAAATTGCAGGAGAAGCGTGCTGCATAAATTTTTTGAACTACAGCTTCAATGACAAATAGAATATTCTCCTTTAGAATAGTCGGTAGAGACAATATTCTAAGGGAGGATTTTTTATGAGCGAGAAGATGTTGGTAACGCAGGCTCTGGATGAAAGAGATCTGTTGGTAAAGAAGATAGCAGATAAGATTGCTAAGGCAAGCTTTGTTGATACCATTAAGCCGAATGAGGACAAGGTTTTCGCAAAGCGCACCAGTAAAGAAGAGTATGCAAAAGAAGCAGAGTCAGCATATCAGCAGATTACTGATTTGATTGACCGTTTTCAGAAGATTGATGCGGCGATTGTGGCTTCTAATGCAAATATGGAAATTACTACTTCCTACGGAATTTTCACAGTTGCCGGAGCAATTGCACTCCGAAGCAGACTTCGTGGGGCTGGTGCTTACGGAGTCGATGCAGATTTTGAAGGAAGACTTCAGAAAAAGCTGTCTAGTGAGTATAATGAAAGGGTGCAGTTCTGCGACAGAAAGAACAGTCAGCTGCAGTCTACGGCAGAGGAGATGCGTCTTAGTATTCTCGGAAAAGAAAGCAAGACCAAAGACGAAAAACCTTTAGGAGTTGTAGAAGCCTATGTAAAGGAAAATACAACAGAACTGGTGGATCCGCTTGATGTTAAGAAGAAAATGGAGGCGCTGGAAGAAAAGCGCAACACTCTTCTGACTGAATTAGACACACAGATAAAAGTATCGAATGCAACAACTTTTATTGAGGTAGCGTAAGGTGTTTGCCTGTATTACGAAAACTTCAAATCCGGCTTCCCTGTAACAGGGTTACGTTACATAACAGATATTACCAATTCTGATTAAATTGGGTTGCTTGACTTTAAAAGTGGCGCAGTTGGCAGCGCACATGACTTGTAATCATGATGTCGCAGGTTCGATTCCTGCCTTTAGAAAAAAGTTGGGTTCAAAGACGGTGTAGAATGCACCTCCAATTTAACTGTTTTGCGTTTTATTTGAACCGTTAAAGGTGAATCGTCAACGATTTTATTCTTGAATGGTTTTAGGTGAACTGAAAACTTTTATGTAGACATAGAAATGTGTTGAAATCCATGAGAAAGGTTAGAGCGTTAAGCCGGTTGGCTGGAGGTAATCCTCGTGGCTGTAATGTAGGCAGATATTAAAAGTGATGAAGCCGTGGCGAGAGCTACGGCTTAAATTTTATGGAACTGCATAAAAGAGAAATATTACGGAGAAACAGACGATGGAAGAGAATAGAATCACTCGTTCTGGCTGTGATATAATAACATAAAACATTGTATAATAACAGAAAATATGTTATTATACAAAAAAATATGTTATAAGGAGACGCCATATGAAAAAAGAATTAGAGCAGTATTTCGGCTGCGAAGTAAAAATAGCAGAATACAAGAATAAATTGCCATTGCCAATCTTTATGACTATGCGTGATATTGTGATGGTTGAAATATATGGTGTTACCTTTGCCATAATAGATGTTATGAAGGAAACGGAACTAAGTGTTGCTGCAATGAAAAAGCAGAAAGCAAAGTATGAGGAAGCATTGCAGTGCCCTGTAGCATATGAAGTAGCGATAAACAACGTATCCATGAGAAATGCTCTGGTAAAAAGCGGAGTTCCGTTTGTGAATTTGCCAGGAAATGTATTCTTACCATTTATGGGAATTGTATTGCAGGATGTGTATCGCAAGCAGCTTGTCAAAGCGGATAAGATGATGCCGGCAACACAGATGGTGTTCCTTGAATTGTTATATATGAGTGATGAGGAATCTGTGTTAAAAAGTGAAGTTGCGAACAAGCTGAATCTTACCAAGACGTCCATTACAAGAGCAACAGCGCAATTAGAGGAAATGGGACTCATCCAGCAGATGAAATCAGGAACAGAGATTGCTATTAAGAGAAATTACTCACGGAAAGAGTATTATGAAAATGCAAAAGGATATTTGATTAATCCGGTCCAGAAAGTGATTACAATTATGCGATATGAAGCAACCTTTGAATCATTTAGCGCAGGAGAAACTGCACTTAGTCAGGAGTCAGAATTGAATCCACCAAGAATAGAGGAACGTGCAATCTACAAGGGCGAGGAAGTTGTTGACCAGTTGGAAATTGTGGATGCCAGATCTGAAGACCCAGACGACTGCTTGAAGATACAATTATGGAAATACAATCCTTCTTATTTTGCAAGAGAAAGGCGTGTTGATCCTGTTTCACTGGCATGTACATTCAAAGGTAACGAAGACGAAAGAATAGAAATGAGTATTGAGGAACTGTTGGAGGAATTATAAATGGTACCAGGGATCGACTCTTTTAGAGAAAAATTCAAAGATTATACGGATTATTACACTATTATCGGCGGAACTGCCTGCGATATTCTACTCTCAGAGGCAGACTTGCCATTTCGAGCGACAAAAGATATTGATATGATCCTGATTATGGAGGATAACTTCCCGGAATTTGCGAGCGTATTCTGGGAATACATAAAAGAAGGCGGCTATAAGTGCGGATGGAAGAATGAACAGAATATGCACTTTTACCGCTTCACAGAAGGAAAATTCGGTTATCCTACTATGATTGAGTTGTTTTCAAGAAAGCCGGGATATCATCTTGAAATAGAAGAGGGAATCATTCCGATTCATATTGATGATGATACTTCCAGTTTATCAGCGATTCTTCTGAACGATGACTTCTATAAATTTATGATGTCCGGACGTAGAGTGGTTGATGGTATTGGTGTTCTGGGAGCAGAGCATCTGATTCCGTTCAAAATGTATGCGTGGATTAACCTTTTGGACAGAAAAAGAGCCGGAGAGCATGTAAATGAAAAGGATTTAAAGAAGCACAAATATGATGTGTTCCGATTGCTTCAGATTGTTACTACCGGAATAAAAGTGGAGTCAGAAGGACTTGTAACAGAATGCATACATAGGTACATTGAGGAAATTAGTGCAGTAGATGAATCGGAAATAAGACTTTTGCAGATGGGGATGCCATTTGATAGAGATAGAGGTGTGGAGTTGTTGAAGGAGATTTACTTGTAAGAAAATTGTTACAAGTTTGTATATCAATTTTAGGAGATGGAGTTATGCGAGTACTTGTGATTCCTGATATTCATCTAAAACCATGGATATTCGACAGGACAGAGAAAATCTTAAGAGACGGTAAGGCGGATCGGGCTGTGTGCCTGATGGATATGCCGGATGACTGGAATATGGAATTTCAGATAGAACGATATAAAGAAACATTTGATCGAGCAATCGCATTTGCTGAGGACTATCCGGATACTCTCTGGTGTTACGGTAATCATGATGTCAGCTACTCGTGGGGAAGACTTGAGACCGGATATTCTCCCTATGCCGAGAGGACGGTAATGTCAAAGCTTGAAGAACTTGAGAACCGCCTTAAGAGTCCGGTACAGATAAACATAATGCATCGGATTGACAATGTGCTTTTCTCACATGGAGGGCTTACAGCTGATTTCCTAAGATGGCTTAACAAGGATCTGCTGGATGCTGATATAGAGGAGGTTATTGCAACGGTAAACGATGCTCCACATGATTATCTCTGGAATGATAAATCACCCTTATGGTTCAGACCACAGTATGAGACCCGAGAGATGTTCAGAGCAGATACATACAAACAGGTGGTAGGGCATACACCGGTGGAGAAGATATTTGAAAAAGACGGCATCATATCGACAGATGTGTTCTCGACCTATAGAGATGGAAGACAGATTGGAGAGTCTGCGATGATTGTTATTGATTCGGAAACCGGAGAATATGAGAAGATAGAGGTTATGGGGAAGCTGGGAGTGTGATAAGGATGAAGGGACCTACGCAACAATATTCAGATACAATCAAATCATTACAATCCAGGATACAGGCATTGGAGGATGAAAACCGACTTCTGAAAGAGCGTTTGGAAGAAGCCGGTGTTTCGTATGCGAATATTGTGTCAGGCGACGCTGAAGGAGTTGTGGAATTGTATGATCCTGATCAGGGTGCTCGTATTAAGAAATTTGATGTTACGGATAAGATTGCAAGTGACTTCTTTATGATGTTCTGCCGCGGAAGGAAGGATGTGTATGATCTTCGTTATACGAATCCCAAAACGGGGAAGAACGGGTATTATTCGCAGTGCTTTAACCGCTGGGATCGTGGCTGCCATATACAGAAAAAGGATGGAGTTCGTTGTAAGGATTGCGAATTAAGGGCATACAAGCCGGTTACCCTGCCTTTGATAAAGGCGCATATGAATGGGACAGATCCAAATGGCAATGATGTCGTGGCGATATATCCGATGCTTGAAAATAACCTTTGTCAGTTACTTGTATTTGATTTTGATAACCATGCAAAGGGAGCGGAGCAGGAAGATTATGCGAATATTGATGATGGCTGGAAAGAAGAAATAAATGCTTTGCGGCGCATTTGTAAGAATCTGGATGTGGACGCTGTGGTGGAACGGTCAAGGTCGGGACGCGGTGCACATCTTTGGATATTCTTCAAGGAAATGGTTCCTGCCAGATTGGCGAGAAGATTTGGCTTTGCGTTGCTAGAGAAAGGAGCTGAATCCGTCAATCTTAAGTCCTTCAAATACTATGATCGCATGATACCGACGCAGGATGCGCTTCCTGAGGGCGGACTTGGAAATGTTATTGCACTTCCTTTACAAGGAATGGCCTTGAAGTCCGGAAACAGTGCTTTTATTGATGAAAATTGGAACGCATATGAAGATCAGTTAAATGTTCTTGCCGGGACAAGGCGACTGACCAGACAGGGGATAGAGGACTATCTTTCTTTATGGTACAGTACGGGATCCATCAGCGAAGACAACGGTACTGATGCGCCATGGGATAAGAATTCTGAGATTGAAGCAGGCAGTGTTAAGGGCGTGGTGCGTATCGTGCTGGCTGACCGCATTTACATAGACTCAACAGGAATGTCCAATAAGACAAAAAGACAGCTTCGCCGTATGGCAACATTTTCAAACAAGCAGTATTTCCAGAATCAGGCTATGGATATGCCAAATTACGATGAATCCAGATTCATTTACCTTGGAAGTGACGAAGGAAAATATATTGTATTGCCTCGCGGACTTCGGGAAGAAATTCTAAAGAAGTTTGATAATGCGGGGATCAGTTATAAGATTGAAGACAAGAGAACCAAAGGGCAGGAACTCAATATTTCGTTTAGGGGAGAATTGCGTGAATCACAGATTCCGGCTGTGGAAACTATGCTTGAAAATGAAACCGGGATACTGCACGCCGCAACAGCGTTTGGTAAGACTGTAGTCTGCTGTGATATGATCGCAAGAAGAGGCATAAGTACCTTAATACTTGTAGACAGGGCAGATCTGATGAACCAGTGGATTAAGCGTCTGGAGGAGTTTTTGGATATTGATGAAGAACTACCTGAATATCAGACAAAGACCGGGCGTACACGAAAAAGAAAATCATTGATTGGAAATCTTCAAGGAGCGCATGATACACTGACCGGAATAGTGGATGTGGCCATGATACGTTCTCTTAAGAAAAAAGATGGATTTCATCCGAAGCTGAAAGAATATGCTCAAGTATATTTTGACGAATGCCATCACGCAGCATCGGATAGCGCGATAGAAGTGCTGCAGGAGATAAATGCAAAGTATGTGTATGGCGTGACGGCAACACCGAAACGTGGTGATGGTAAGGAAAAGATAAACGAATTTCTGCTCGGCCCTATCAGGTATAGGTTTACAGCAAAAGACAGAGCCGAGGAGCAGAATATTAATCATCTGGTATATCCCCGATTTACCCGGACAGTAAAGCCGCATCATTTGTCAAAAACACCATATGGTAATGATGCTTATGAGCTGATAAGGAATAATGATGTTCGTGACGAACAGATTATCAGGGATGTGGCGGACTGTGTGCAAGCTGGAAGAACTCCGGTAGTACTGACGAAATATGTTGATCATGCCAAGAAGCTGTCTGAAAGGCTTAAGACATATGCTGACCGATTGATCCTGCTAACGGGGGCAAATGGAACGAAAGCGCGCAGGGCACAGGTGGAAGAACTGAATAAAGTTGACAATTCGGACAGTCTTATTCTTGTGGGAACGGGCTCTTTACTTGGAGAGGGCTTCGATTTTCCGCGACTTGATACTCTGTTCATGGCGACTCCCGTTTCAGGAGAAAATGTTGTGGAGCAGTATGTCGGGCGACTTAACAGGGATTATGATGGTAAAGAAAATGTCATCGTCTATGATTATGTGGACAGTCATATTCCAAAGTTCGATAAAATGTATTCAGCAAGGATGAAGGCATATAAAAAGATCGGATATGAACTTTGCGTTAATATGGACGGCGAAAAGCAGAAGGCAAATGCAATCTATGATATAGAAAACTATGCAGAAACTTATTGGAAGGATCTTGAGGAGGCTAATTCAGCGGTCGTTGTATCAAGTCCAAGGTTAAATAATCAAAAAGTGGATCGCATTATAAAGATACTTGGAAAGCGTCGGGAGTTGGGAGTTAAGGTAACAATTGTCACATGGCATCCTGATGCCTATAAATATGGCAAAGATGATGTCCGGATGGAGCTTATGGAGAGACTTCGTAAAGCAGGTTTTGAAATTAGGCTTGTTGAAGAGTCCTGCGAGCATTATGCCGTAATCGATAATGAGATTGTCTGGTATGGAAGTGTGAACCTGCTGTCAAAGGAAGATGCTGAGGACAATCTGATGCGAGTATGCAGTAAAGATATCGCAGCAGAACTTCTTGAGATGACATTTGGTTCTGAAATAGAATTGCAAGAATGGTAAGTATGGACGCAAAAGAAAGATAAAAATATACTTTGGGTACCAGCTAGCAGGTGTTGTAAATAAGATAGTAAAATATATTATCAAAAATAAAAACGGAAAACCCGTAGATAAATTCATAGCAAGGTGGTATATCAAGCAGAAATCCAAATTAACAACAGAAAAAATGTTTAAAATTTTAATATGCATTAAATCTTTTGAAATTTTCATGTAATTTTTTTGAAAATGTATTGACTTGTCCCAAGGGCAATGTTTTACAATAAGTAGAGAGATGAGCAAAACGAATTGATTTAAAAGATGGATTTGACAGTTAGCTTTTGTAAATCGGGAAAATGGAAATTTATGACATAGCAAAGCTTACGTAAGTCCAGAACCT